>ERZ826396.667-NODE-667-length-47580-cov-4.457065_pt1 | contig 47580 bp, 38 predicted proteins | sample MGYA00519926_ERZ826396 | MGnify/ENA primary metagenome ERZ826396 (study PRJEB31778, sample SAMEA3449230) | human gut metagenome | biome: human gut; feature: human-associated habitat; material: faeces | place: United Kingdom | collected 2010/2012 ... | reverse complement strand
TGTGGCGATCTCCTGTGCGATATCCACAAGTTCCGCAAAAGGAATATACAGTGTCGCTCCGGCAATCACCACGGATACCGCATCTTCCGCAATGTCCGTTTTATCCTGCTGGATGGTCACATCCGACGCGCCGGCAAGAGACGCGAAGAACAGCTTTCCTTCCGTGAACGCGGAACGGATCTGCTCATCCGTGCTGACCACATAGATGTGCGCCTTTCTGCTGGGCGGAACGTTCATGGAGCTTCTCACATTGCGGATGCCGCGCACCGCTTCCTTAATGATATCGATCTCCTTCTCTTCCTTCGGGAAGTTCCAGTCCTGCCTGTACTGCGGCCAGGAAGAGATCATAATGGATTCTTCTTCATCCTGAAGCGTGCAGAAAATCTCCTCTGTCACGAACGGCATATAGGGATGCAGAAGCTTCAGGGCGGAAAGGAGCACGTTTTTAAGCGTCCAGAGGGTCGCAGCCTGGCTCTTTTCATCATCCGTATCATACAGCCTGGGTTTTACCATCTCAATATACCAGTCACAGAATTCATCCCAGATGAAATCATAGACTTTCTGTACGGCAATTCCCAGCTCAAAGTTCTCCATGTTGTCGGTCACTTCCTTCACCACGCCGTTCAGCCTGGAAAGGATCCATTTATCCGCGGGCTGCAGATACGCTGCCGCATCTTCCGGAATCTGCTTTCCTTCCATGTTCATCTGAATGAAACGGGAAGCGTTCCATACCTTGTTGGCAAAATTTCTGCTGGCCTCCACGCGCTCATAATAGAAACGCATATCGTTGCCCGGCGCATTGCCTGTGATCAGCGTCAGCCGCAGAGCGTCCGCGCCGTACTGGTCGATGATTTCCAGCGGATCAATGCCGTTCCCCAGAGATTTGGACATCTTACGCCCCTGGGAATCCCTCACCAAGCCATGGAAGAGAACGGTGGAGAAGGGCTTGCGCCCCATCTGCTCATATCCGGAGAAGATCATGCGGATAACCCAGAAGAAAATGATGTCATAACCGGTCACCAGCACATCCGTGGGATAGAAATAATCCAGTTCCTCCGTCTTATCCGGCCATCCCAAAGTGGAAAAAGGCCACAGGGCGGATGAAAACCAGGTGTCGAGCGTATCCGGATCCTGGGTAAAATGTGTTCCGCCGCATTTCGGGCATACGGAAGGCATCTCTTTTCCTACCACAACTTCCCCGCATGCGTCGCAGGTATAGGCCGGAATGCGGTGTCCCCACCACAGCTGCCTGGAAATGCACCAGTCGCGGATGTTGTCCGTCCAGTTAAAATAGGTTTTCTCCATGCGCTCCGGGATCAGACGGATATCCCCGTTCTTCACGCCCTCAACTGCAGGCTTGATCAGTTCGTCCATCTTGACAAACCACTGCTTCTTGATCAGCGGTTCCACCGTCGTCTTACAGCGGTCATGCGTGCCCACATTATGCGTATACTCTTCAATCCCAACCAGGAGCCCCATCTCATCCAGTTCCTTTACGATGGCCTTCCTGGCTTCATAGCGGTCCATTCCAGCGAACTTCCCGCCGTTTTCATTGATGGTGGCGTCGTCGTTCATGATGTTGATCTCCGGAAGGTTATGGCGCCGTCCCACCTCGAAATCGTTCGGATCATGCGCAGGCGTAATCTTCACCACGCCCGTTCCGAATTCCATATCCACATAAGAATCCGCCACGATGGGGATCTGTCTGTCTACAAAAGGAAGGAATACCTTCTTGCCAACCAGATCCTGATACCGTTCGTCCTCCGGATTCACGGCCACGGCTGTATCGCCCAGCATAGTTTCCGGACGGGTGGTTGCAAATTCCAGGAAGCGGGTCTTGCTGATGCTTCCGTCCTCTTCAATCAAAGGATACTTAATGTGCCAGAAATGGCCGGCCTGTTCCTCATATACAACTTCCGCATCGGAAATAGATGTATTGCACACCGGACACCAGTTTACGATCCTGCTGCCCTTATAGATCCAGCCTTTTTCATGCATCTTGCAGAACACTTCCGTAACAGCCCTGTTGCAGCCCTCATCCATGGTGAAGCGTTCCCGATCCCAGTCGCAGGAAGAACCCAGCTTCTTTAACTGGCTGATGATCCTGCCGCCGTATTCCTTCTTCCACTCCCATGCGCGCTCCAGGAACTTTTCACGTCCCAGATCATTCTTGTCAATGCCTTCTTCCTTCAGCTTTTCAATAATTTTTACCTCAGTGGCGATGCTTGCGTGATCCGTTCCGGGCTGCCAGAGGGCGTTATATCCCTGCATCCGTTTAAAACGGATCAGAATATCCTGCATGGTATTATCCAGCGCATGTCCCATATGCAGCTGCCCCGTGATGTTCGGCGGAGGCATCACGATCGTAAAGGGTTTCTTGCTCCGATCCACTGTCGCATGGAAATATTTCTTGTCCAGCCATTTCTGATACAATCTGTCCTCAATGCCATGAGGATCATAGGTTTTTGCCAGTTCTTTGCTCATACGCTCTCTCCTGTCTTTCATTTTCCGGTTGCTGCCATAGCCTGGAGGCGTCGTGTCTATGGAGTAAAATATCATGCATCTTGACACGCGCGAGTGCGCATCCACGTCTTTTTTATTCAATCAACATAAAATAAATGCGAATAAAAAAAGCCCTCTGCCTTCCGGCAAAGGGCGCTTCCGCGCGGTACCACCTTTGTTCACCGCAGACACCCATCCAGGTCTCTCCGGCCTCCTTACGACTCCCATCAGAGTCTCATCCTTTAACGGGGATGAAGCGTGAAGATCTACTTAAAACCCGCTGTGCGCTGCTTCGTTCCACCTTCCGACTCCAAAGCTACCTTCCGCATCCCTTGCTTCCGGATCGCCTTCCAGCCTGTGGGCCATCCTCTCTGTTGAAGGGTGATGCGTACTCCTCTTCTTCCACATCTTTCAACCATTTCCGTGCGGCCTGCGGCCGTCCGTTTGATACGTTTACTATAGTCAATCCGATGCGATTTGTCAAGAGCTGTAACGCGAAACGGGACGGGAAGCTTTCAGCTTCCCGTCCCGCTGAAACGTATGGACGCAGCGTTAATCCAGTTCTACTTTAAATACCACCGGCTTATCCGTCCGGACGTCCTTCACATTCACATGCAGGCCTGCTTCATCGCGGGTCCACTGGCAGGGAGTGTCGAATCCAAGCACCGACACATTCCGGATGATGCCGTGGAAATTCGGCTTGCTGGAAGCGTCCTGTTCGCCCAGGGCCGGGAAGCAGTAGTTTCCTTCTTCATCGCAGCGCAGCACGATGGCATAGAGGTTGCTTCCGTTTAAGGTATAACGGATATCCTGGGAGGTGAATTCCTTCTTGATTCCGTCAGAGAACTGGCCTTCTACCACCTGTGTAGGGCCTTCCCCGTACCTTCTCCACACGCCGGCTCCGTAGATCGCTTCGCCGTTTGTGTTCAGCCATTCACCGATTTCAAGCAGGATCTTAGCATCCTCTTCAGGAATGGTGCCGTCCGCTTTCGGGCCCACATTCAGAAGGAGGTTTCCGTTTTTGCTGACGATATCCACCAGATCACAGATGATATCCGCCGCAGGGCGGTACTGGTTGTTCTCGGTATAGCACCAGGAATTCAGGGCCACAGCCGTGTCCGTCTGCCAGTAATAGGGCTTCACATCGGCGAACTGTCCCCTTTCGATGTCCACCAGAGCGGTTCCGAACATGAACGCATCATGTTTATAGGTAATCAGCACTTCCTGTCCCCACTGCTCTGCACGATTATAATAGTAAGCGGCTAGCTTCTTCAGATAGGGCTTAAATGCGCTGTGCTGGATCCACCAGTCGAAATAAAGAAGCTTAGGCCGGTAGGAATCGATGATCTCACAGGTTCTCGCCAGCCAGTCCTGAAGGTATTCTTCATTAGGAACGGGCTCGCTGAAGATATCATGATGATGCTGTTCCGGCATGGCGGGCCAGTAGAAATCCCCTCTTTGCATCGGATCCTTGATATCGCTGTCGAATTCCTTTCCATGGCCCATGAAGAACCAGTGTTCCGCCCTGTGGGAGGATGCGCCGTTTACCAGGCCATGCTTTTCAAATTCCCCGCACAGTTCTCCCAGCGTATCGCGCTTGGGGCCCATTTCGTAGGCGTTCCAATGGGAGATCTCGCTTCTGTACATCTGGAAGCCGTCATGATGCTCCGCCACGGGCACCACATATTTGGCCCCTGCCTTTTCAAACAGAGACGCCCATTCCTTCGCGTCAAACTTCTCCGCCGTAAACTGCGGGATGAAATCCTTATAGCCGAATTCCTTCTGAGGCCCGTATGTTTTCACATGATGCTCGAATTCCGGGCTTCCCTGGATATACATATTTCTGGAATACCATTCGCTTCCAAAGGCCGGAACGCTGTAGACGCCCCAGTGAATAAAGATACCGAACTTCGCCTTTTTGAACCAGGCAGGCACCTGATGGGCCGAAAGGCTTTCCCAGCTGTCCGTATAAGGGCCCTGTGCGATCACCTCATCCACCTGCTTCATCCATTCCTGCAAATTATCTCCCATCAGTCCGTCACCACACCTTTCTGCAGCAGGATATTGGCATAGAGCGCCGTCTCCCCTGTTGCAACGATGGCATATGCCTTTTTAGCCTCTTCATAGAACGCAAAGCGCTCGATATGGCCGATCGCTTCCTTTCCGCGGGGCTCATACTTCGCCTCGATCTGTTCATAGGTCTCCCAGATGGGCGTTTCCACCTGGTCTCCCGGCATCACTTCCATCAGGCAGAACGGCTTCTCCACATAGGTGTCAAGCGGGAAAAGCTGAAGGATGGCGTCCAGGATTTCCGGGATGCCATGTCCGTCCATCCGGATCACTTTCGCGTTCTTTCCCATGGATTCCGCCGGAAAATTGCCGTCTGCAAGCACAATGCGGTCGCTGTGTCCCATCTCTGCCAGAACCTTTAAAAGTTCCGGAGACAGGATTTTCGGAATTCCCTTTAACATGTAATCACACCCTCCATGTCCCACAGGTCTTCCCAGCCCTTTGCGCCGGGCCACAGGAATACCTGTCCTTTTACCAGCCTGCAGTTCTTGTCCGCGCGGCGGATCATATCCATCTCTTCCTCCGTCAGCGGATCCTGCGTGATGCACTGCAGATTGCTTACATACTGCGGTTCCTTGACGGAGAAGGGGATCGGGATCTGCCCCCTCTGCGCCGCCCATTTCAGACAGATGAGCGCGGGATGCACACCATGCCTCTCGGCGATCTCAACAATCTCCGGCATCTGTGTATCCGCCACATCCTCCGCCGTCCGATCCCGTTCAGGGCGGGACGGGGAACCGATGGGACAGTATCCGATGGGCTGGATGCCGTGCGCTACCGCATAATCGAACAGTTCCGGCTGCTGAAAACTGGGATGGAGCTCCATCTCCAGAGCCGCCGGCTTGATCTCACAAAGGGGCAGAACAGCTTCCAGTTTCGGGATCGTCATGTTGGACATGCCGATATAGCGCACCTTTCCTTCCTTCACCAACCGCTCACACTGCCTCCAGGCCGTCATGAATTCTTCTACAGAAAAAGGTCTGGAATCCGGATTTCTGGAATCTCCGTCGCAGCCGGGCGCATGATAGTTGGGGAAAGGCCAGTGGACGAAATACAGGTCGATGTAGGAAAGCCCCAGATCCTGCAGGCTCTTTTCGCAGGATTCGATCACCTGTCCCTCTCCATGCATATCGTTCCATACCTTGGAGGTGATGAACAGTTCCTTTCTGTCCGCCACACCTTCCTTCAGAATGCGTTCCAACGCCTGGCCGATCTGGGCTTCGTTCTGGTAGACCGATGCACAGTCGATCAGACGGTACCCGGCACAGATTCCTCCATAGACCGCCTCGGCAATCTGTTCGGCCCCATATTTATCCGAGCCAAAGGTTCCCATGCCAAGAGCCGGGATCTGGGTTCCGTCATAGAGGCTCCGGCGCGGGATCGCGCTTTGTTCAATGATTGTGGACATATTTTCTCCTTTACAATACGGTTCTTTTTGAACTGGTTTTCCGGCTCAGTCGAATACCACTGCGACCTTGCCGCATTCTCCGCCGGCCATCAGCGCATAAGCCTCCCCTGCTTTCTCCAGCGGGAATTCATGGGTGATCAGATCTTCCGGATGGATGTTCCAGCGAACCAGTCGTTCCACCAGTTCTTCCATTTTCCACAGAGAGGTTACCCAGGAACCATAAATGGTCTTCTGACCATGTATAATATCTGGGCTGGGATTGAAGGTACAGGTTCCGCCCTCTCCCACGAACGCAATCTTGCCCCACTCTCTTGTGGCGCGAATGGCAAGCTGTCTTCCCGGATCACTGGCGCTGGCGTCAATGGCGCGTTCCACGCCTCTTCCCTGCGTCACCTTCATGATGCCTTCCATCGCTTCATCCGGAGTAAATACATGATCCACCAGGCCGAGCTGCTTCGCCAGGTTAACCCGGTATTCATTCATCTCCACGCCGATCAGCATATTCGCGCCCATGGCCTTCGCCAGCATAAGGGCTGCCAGGCCGACAGGGCCCAGGCCTGTTACCAGAACCGCATCGTTGCCGCAGATTCCGATTTTCTCAATGGCTTCATATACCGTACCGAATCCGCAGGCCACCTGCGCGCCGTCCTTATAGGTCAGCTCATCCGGCAGGGCGATCAAGTCTTTCTCTTCCGCCAGGATGTAAGGCGCCATACCGCCATTCCTCTGCCATCCGTACGCCTGACGGAACGGGCTCTTACAGGAAATATAATATCCTCTTCTGCAGTCATTGCAGACGCCGCAGCCGGAGATATGATAGACGATTACTCTGTCCCCTTTTTTGAAACGTCTCAGCCCTTCTCCTTCTTCCACGATCACGCCGCAGGGTTCATGTCCTGCAACCATCCCGGGGATATATCCCTCCGGTCCTTTTCCCACATGGGCGCGGTAGATGCAGCGAATATCGCTTCCGCAGATCGTGGTAGCCTTGGTCTGGATCAGAACCTGGCCATGGCCTGGCTTCGGGATCTCAAACTCCTTCATCTCCACCGTACTGTTGCCGGGAAGCGTCGCCCCCCTCATTCTCATTTTTTCCATTTTTCCCTTCCTTTCCCGCCGTCTTTTGCACCAGCTCCAACATGCCTGAATTGACTTGTCTGCTGGCACATCCGTTCAAACGGCGTCTCTTTTCTGCCTTTCGTAACAGCCCCGATTCGTCTGAGCCGTTCTTTACACGACACATCAGGATGGCCTCAGATGAGGGCCACCGTAGTTTCGACTTTATTATACGTTCGTCTTCATGAAAGAATAAGAGATCCTTTTGACAAGTTGCTTTTTTACATGTCGCATCAGCGCAGTTTTCTTGACAGTTTGATTCAAAAAGCATACAGTAAAGGTAACTTTCCGCCCTGCCGCACGGGTTATTTGTGCCGGTTCGGGATAGATACCCCGGCCGGTCACACAGGGCGCATACGGATGCAAAGGAGGGCCCAGAGATGTGGAAGCCCATTTCAGAGATCGATATTTATTTTGCCATTGCGGATGCTCGTTTTCATGCCCTGAACCTGGTCTATGAAAGATTCCAGCGCACCATTCCCAGCCATTCTCATGGGAACGGCAGCTACGAGATCCATTATATTCCCCAGGGATACGGACGGGCGCTCATCAACGGCTCCTATCATGAAATCGGGCCGGGAACGCTCTACGTCACCGGCCCGCATGTGGAACACGCGCAGAGCCCGCATATGGAGGATCCCATGTGCGAATACTGTATCTATCTGAAAATGGAAAGAAAACGGCGTGGCCAGAAAGCCTCTTCCGCGCAGGGAACCGGAGAAGAAGGGCTTCTGTCCGCCTTTCTGGGAACGCCGTTCTGGTTCGGCCAGGATACCCAGGGCACGGGAGCCCTGATCGAAGAGCTCTTTTCAGAACTCGCCGGGGCGCGTACGGGCTGTGAGCTCATGCTGGAAGCCATGCTCAAGCAGCTTCTCGTCAAACTGGTGCGCAATTATGAAAAGGACGGATGCGTCAAACCCTCCGTCCTTCTTCCCAGATCCGACAAGACTTCCGTCATCATCGAAGACTATTTTCTCTATCAATACCGAAGCCTCTCCCTGGAAGAGCTCTCTTCCAAGCTGGGCCTGGGCACAAGGCAGACGGAGCGCCTGCTCTTAAAGCATTATGGAAAAACCTTCCTGCAGAAAAAAGCGGAAGCCCGCATGTCTGCGGCAGCCATCCTTCTGACCGACACCGGAAAAAGCATCACCGCCATCGCGGAGGAACTGGGCTATTCTTCCATTGAGCATTTTTCTTCCGCCTTTAAACATTATTATCACATCAGCCCCCGCCAATACCGGAAGGGAGCCGCTTACCACAGCTTTCCCGCAAGGCAGGAAAGGGGCTGAAAGAAACGGTCATAGATACCCTCCTCTGTGATCCCAGCCTCCAGATTGCCGATGGTATCGTTCCACAGGCAGTAAATGGCGCCCGCCATCCGGTCCGACCACACGGGGAGGGCCTGTGACTTCCCGCCCGTGTCAAACACGTTCGCTTCCCAGCCCTCCAGCGTATCCAGATCCAGATAATCATAGCCCCCGCCTGGAATGATGTACAGATTGGTGTTGAGGGAATTGATGACGGTAAAGCCCGCCTGGTAGGTCTCCTCCGGATCCGCCCACATGGTGCTCCAGATCTGTACCTGTACATTTTCCGCCTCCACCTGTCCTTCTACGGCATTCAGGCTCCCCCACATGCGCACACTGCGTCCGCTCTCCTTGATCAGGCGGATCATGCGGTTCATATAGGCAGCGTAGTCCGAACCGTCTCCATAGTATTCATCCATGCCGATGTGCACCGTGCCTCCCGCCGCAAAGACGGGTTCCTCTCCTTCCAGATATTCCGTCCAAAGCCGTTCCGCCAACACAAACGTCTCCTCATCGGACAGATCCAGCTGATCCACATTTTCCGGCTCATCCGCCAGCGCCAGCTCAGGAAACAGTCTGGTGATGGCCAGGCTGTGGGCCGGCGTATCGATCTCCGGAACCACCTCCACGCCCTTCCCGGCAGCCCAGCTCACAAATTCCTTCCACTCTTCCTTCGTAAAGGAGCCATCTTCGCTGGTCAGCTTCCTTCCGTCCTCATTCTCGATCTTTGACTCCAGCCGGAAACCCGCGTAGGCTCCGAAGGCGTTCTGAATCGTATCGTTCCTTCCGCTGGTGGAAAGGATCTCATTGTCATTCAGATGGATGCCCAGCGTGTTCATCTTATGCTCCGCCAGGGCTTCCACCATTTCCCGCAGCGTATCCATGGAGAGCATCCGCCTGCCAATGTCAACGGAAAATCCGCGCACCGCATAGCGCGGATAATCCCGAAATGCGCCGCAGGGCGCTTCTTTCCCATCCAGAAGCTGCGTCAGCGTCCCAAGCCCCCAGATCATCCCCTGACTTTCTGCAGCGTACAGCCAGATGCCCTCCTGCCGGATGGCGCACAGGCTCCCTTCCTTTCCAAGCCCCTGCCCATCTTTTGCAATTCCCAGATAGATATCCCCTTCTTCCATCTCTTCCATGGAACCATAGACCAACTCCACCGGTTTCCCGACAAGTTCCTGTATGTTCTGGCGTGCTTCCTCCAAAGCCTGTCCGGCCGTTTCTTCCCAATCAGGTTCCGCCACGAGCCGTACGCCCGCTTCAAGCCCATAGCTTCCGCTCCCGCCTGCCCATTCCGCCAGCGGCACGGAAAGGGAAGGATGCACGTTTCCTTCAGAAGCGGAAGCCTCCTGTCCTTCCTGCATCCCCTCCTGATCCGCATTCCACTCTTTCCAAACGGCCTGCGCTTCTTCCGGGAATACCTCTTCCAGCGACAGAGCCGGCACCGTCACAGCGTAGGCAGGCGTCTCTTCCTGGATCTCTCCGTTTGAGATCACGAAGCCAACCTGCACCTCCTTTTCTTCCAGGGTTGGATAGACTGTCCCGTCTTTTCCGATCACTTCTTCATAATCCGCTCCGGCAAGGCAAATCTCATATCCTTCAGGCACCTGCGGCAGCTTAAGACGCCTTCCGCCGTCTGCAAGGACTTCCACCTGAGGCGCCTTAAGCCCATAACTCATAGGAACTTTGGAATAGATCTCCATCTCCAGGACGGATACGTTTTGGTAATACAGATACTGATTTTCCTCTGAATCGGAAACTGCCGTGGTACGCAGGCGAAGATATCTGCCGCGCACCGGCTCATCCAGGATCACCGTCTGTTCATTCGTCTCCGGCGCCCCTTCCCGCAGGGCCGCCGTCTCCCAGTCCTTTCCGTCCGCGGAATATTCGATCACAAACCCTTCCACGTTCAGCCGTTCCCAGAAGATGCGGACAAATGCAAATTCCTGTTCCTGGTCAAAGGCAAAGCAGAGCCAATGGGAAGGCTGCCCCGTTTCATTGGCGGAAGACCATCTGCTCCCGCTCTCCATCCGATCACCGTCCGCCGCAAGAGACGGTGAAAACTGCTCCGACTCCACGCTGTCTGCCGTTACTTCCACCCCTGCCTCCAGGGCCAGATTCACCATTTCCTTTCCTTCTCCATCCCCGCATGGATATGCCGATTCCTGTGCTCCCTGGCCCATCGTCTTTGGATCATCCCCGCTCAGCAGCACCGCTGCAAGCACAACGACCAACGCCAACAGCAACGCGACGAAAAGCCCTCCGTGCAGGCCCTCTTTTCCTGTCTCCTCCCCTTCTTTCTCTTTCCGGCGCTTTGGGCCGTAGTCTTTCTGCATTCGTTCCATCCTCCTGCCTTCCGCCACTCCTGTCCGGGCAGCTGTATTCCCAGCCGTCAGAATTCTATTCCCCGTCTGGCTCCGATCCCCTTTTCATAAGGATGCCTGACAGCGTCCATCCGCGTCAGATAGTCCGCGCATTCCTCCAGTTCCTTCGGCGCATTCCTCCCGGTACAGACGATTTCCGGATAAAAACGTTTCTCCTCCGTCCGGGCAAGAAGTTGCCACAAAAGTTCTTCATCCAACAGTTTCCAGCGAAGGGGATACGTCACCTCGTCCAGAATGATGACCTGTGCCCTGCCGGACTGCGCTCTGTCTATGGTCTTCCGCAACAGTTCATTATGAATCCCGGCAAGTTCCTCTTTCTGTTCCTCCGTCATGGAAGCATAGAAACCAAAGTCCTTTTCGCTGCGCAAAATTTCAATGCCCTTTACCTGAGCCAGGCCATAAAGTTCTCCGGTATCACGGCCCTTCATAAACTGCACGAACAGCACCTGCTTGCCCGCTCCTGCGGCGCGCACGGCGAGGCCGATTGCCGCAGTGGTCTTTCCCTTTCCGTCCCCGGTATATAAATGTATCAGTCCTTTTTCCATCCGCTCATCCTTTCCTGCGAACCGCTTATGCCTTCCTGCCGCATGCCCTCATTCTTCCTGCCACACGCCCTCATTCTTCCTGCGCGCCGCGCAGTCTTTCCTTTCACAGCCCGCGCAGACGGACGCACAGGCGGCTTCTTCTTCCTGAAGCCGTATGAGATAGGCCACGCTCTGACGCGGCCGCATCATGCCCTCCGGTAGCCAGAAAAGCCCTCCCTCTTCCAGCCTCTTTCTGCCGAGCCGGTCAAGGATCCGTTCCATCCATGCAAGCGGAAGTTCCTGGCCCGGGAAAAAAAGCGAAGACGCATAGAGGCGCGTATGCGCATACAGCCTTTCGTTCAGCTGTGCATATGCTTCCCTCAGCAGTTCCCAGCAAAGGCATTCAGCCATATAGCTTTCCGTATAGCGTTCCTTCCGGACATAGTATTCCTGAAGTTCATCCGGCCATTCCCCCAGGGTCACGGCCGCCCAGGCCAACGTTCCTTCCAAGCCATGCTGTGCCGCATCTTCTTCCAAATCGCGCCTTACCGTCCATTCCCTGCCAGCCCTTTCTTCCGAATTCTGTTCCAGCGCACACCAGGCCGTCACTTGCAGCCTTTCCTTCACTTTCCTATAAACCTCATAAAGCAGCCCCAGGTCGGCATCATGATAGTGATACCGGCCCGCGGCTGCAGTTAAGCTTTCTGTATTCAGTTGGGGTTCTAGTTTCCATTCCCATTCTGTCATCATTATTTCATGTCCTCCGGACATGCCCCCCTCCGGGGAAGATGGCCACTCCGCTTCGCTCCGGGCCGGAATAATGTCTGGCGAATTATTCCATGTCCTTCACATACAGTGCCCGCATGGCGTTCAGGATGGCGAGCACCGCCACGCCCACATCTGCGAATACGGCCAGCCACATGTTCGCAATTCCAAAGGCAGCCAGGATCAGCACCAGAATTTTCACGCCCAGGGCGAATACGATATTCTGCTTTACAATACCGAGCGTTTTCCGGGAAATCCGCATGGCAAGCGCGATCTTGGAGGGTTCATCCGTCATGATGACCACATCCGCAGCCTCTATGGCTGCATCGCTTCCAAGGCCTCCCATGGCGATCCCGATGTCCGCCCTTGCGAGCACGGGCGCATCATTGATCCCATCTCCCACGAATACCAGCTTTCCCTTCGGCGACTTGGAAGCCATCAGTTTCTCCACTTCCTCCACCTTATCCGCAGGAAGCAGGCCGGAATGCACCTCCTTGATTCCAGCAAGCCGGGCCACATGCTCCGCAGCCTCTTTGCGGTCTCCCGTCAGCATGACGATCCGCTTCACACCCTGCTTTTCCAGTCCGGCCACACATGCCGCCGCATCTTCCTTCAGCTCATCCGCAATGAGAAGATATCCCAGGTATCTGCCTTCTTCCGCCACATGGATAATTGTACCAATCGGTTCAGCCTTCGTAAAGGAGATTTTCTCCCGACGCATGAGTTTCTCGTTGCCGGCATAGATATCCCTGCCGTCGATTACAGCATGCACACCCAATCCGGCCAGTTCCTTCACGTCCTTAAGCCTCTCTTTATCCGGCTCCTTTCCATATGCCCTGCGGATGGAAAGGGAAATGGGATGGCTGGAATAGCTTTCCGCCAGCGCCGCCAGTTCCAGCAGTTCTTGTTGGGAAAGGACTTGTTTCCCGTTCCCGTCTGTGGCCGGTTCTATCTTCTGCACCACAAAGCTTCCCTTTGTCAGGGTTCCTGTCTTATCCATAACCACCAGCTCCGTGCGTGCAAGGGCTTCCAGATAGTTGCTCCCCTTCACCAGCACACCCACTTTGCTGGCACCTCCCAGGCCTCCGAAAAAGCTGAGCGGTACGCTGATCACCACGGCACAGGGACAGGATACCACCAGGAAGGTGAGGCCGCGGTAGATCCAATCCGACCAGTTCCCCAGGAAGATGGGCGGAATGACCGCAAGCGCAGCGGCGGCACATACCACAATCGGAGTATAGTATCTGGCAAAACGGGTGATAAAATTCTCCGCCTCCGCCTTCTTGCTGCTGGCATTTTCCACCAGGTCCAGAATCTTGCTGACTGTGGACTCACCAAACGGCTTCGTCACCTCCACTTCCAGCACGCCCGTAAGGTTGATACAGCCGCTGATTACTTCTTCCCCGCACAGCACCTCCCTGGGCACGCTCTCCCCGGTCAAAGCCATGGTGTCCAGGCTGGAATTTCCTTTTCTCACCACGCCGTCCAGAGGAATCCGCTCTCCCGGTTTCACAAGGATGCGCTCTCCCACGCCGACTTCATCCGGATCTACTTCGATTTCCTCCCCGTCCCGCAGCACGTTGGCATAGTCCGGACGGATATTCATCAGTTCAGTGATGTTCTTGCGGGAACGGTTCACCGCATAACTCTGGAACAGCTCTCCCACCTGATAAAAAAGCATAACCGACACGGCTTCCGGGTAATCTCCCACGAAGAAGGCGCCGACCGTCGCCACCGACATCAGAAAATTCTCGTCAAATATCTGCCCTCTTCCAATATTGGTGACCGCCTTCTTCACCACATCCCCTCCGATGATCAGATAGGATGCCAGAAAAACAGCTAGGGTCAGAAACCAGGGAAGATTCTCCCCCAGTTCCTGTACCGCCACAGCCACCGCCAGCACGGCCGCCCCTGCCAATATACGATACAGTCTTTTCTTTAACTTCTTCGTCATTTTTTCCTCTCATTCCGCCGTCCCTGCGGCCTCAGATATTCATAGAATATGTTCCGTTCCCTATTCCTCTTCCTGTATATGATCCAGGCCCTGGCTTAAGATCGTCTTGATATGTCCGTCAGAGAGGGAATAAAAGACGGTCTTCCCTTCTCTCCGGCTTTTCACCAGATCCATCTGCTTCAGGATTCTCAGCTGATGGGATATCGCCGACTGGGTCATGGACAGGATCTGCGCCAGGTCGCAGACGCACATCTCGGAGCACAGCAGCACATACAGCATCTTTATACGGGTTGTATCCCCGAATATCTTAAAAAATTCCGCCAGATCCGCCAGATCATCTTCCGCCGGCATCTGTGCCTTGACCTTTTCCACGATATCTTCATGCACATGTATATATTCACAGCTTTCCGCATGCTCATGGTTTCTCTTCATCCATATCCTCCTTCTCCATCCGCCCTTCGCCTCTTTGGGTGAAAAGTTTTCATGGAATTCATTTTTACGTTTAAACATATGAACAATCATTCATATGTTTGATTCTATTATAACACCGCTTTTGTAAATTGCAAGCTTTTTGTTACTGTATCATCAATGATAATTCTATTTCCTCTTCATACACCGCTCCGGTCTCTGTAAAACCTTTGCTTTTATACAAACTTAGTGCGTGGATATTCTCCTGATTACAGGTTAAGGTTACCCGATTTGAAGGGCCAAAAGGTTTCTCTTTGATATAATCAAGCGCCCGCTCCAATGCAGCTCTGCCATAGCCCCGTCTCTGAGCCGATTCATCAATCATCATATGCCATATATTATATTCGGGGATATCATAATCATAAATCACCATAACATAGCCAACCATAGTGTCACCTTTGTATATTCCAAAAGGTTGGCATTGCTCCCTATAAACATAAGCCTGTGCAAGACTACGAATCGGGTGTGAAACAAAGCGTTCTTGTTCCGGTGCAAGTTTTAGATGAAATGCGTCAATAAAGTTTTCTTCTGTAATTTTTCTAAGATTAATCATAAATTCCTCCATAAGCTATTCTGAGCGACTTGTATAAGTTGCCGTCCAGATGTGCCAATAGTTACATTTATTGTCCGGATACACGCGATTTTCGCACAAACATATTTTCTGTCGATGTGAAAGGCACAGGCGCAGGCGGCGCCTTCGTCACGGTAACTGACATCGTCAGATTCTGGATCAAGTTGTTGGATGGGCGCCTGATCTCAAAAGAACTCGTGTCCAAGATGCTCAGCAAACAAAGCGGAGACGGCGCGGATGCAGAAGAAGGGTATTATAGCTATGGCGTATGGATTATCGACAATCCCAAGGGCAAAGCCTTTGCGTATTTTCAAGGCTGCGATCCGGGCGTGAGTTTTCTATCCATAATCCCTGGTTTGGGCGTAAAAAGGGCCGTTGCTTTGCAACTTTGCAACAGCCCTTATTAGCGAATCATGCCTTATCCGTAAACCGCTCTTTCCCAAAGGCGAGCCGAAAATCCAGTACGGGACACTCTTCCAGTGTTTCCGGCACCGGCCTGTCCTTAAATTTCATAACCGCTTTCCCGTCTTTTTGATACGCCTTCCAGACAGGGAGCGGATTGCCATGATAGTCCAGGCCGTTCGGATCCCCGGTTTTGACAAAATTTACCCAATAGGAAGTAACCTGACGGGCCAAATCATAATGCTTCCCTTCAAAGGGCCTCCAGCTGTTTCCCAGGGAATCAAACATGAACCACAGGTCGGAGCCATGGAAGGAACCGGCATCATCCCCCGGAATATCATGGTCGAACAGATAATAGTATACCTTTTTCCCCATGGAGGAACGCAGTTCGCAGAAGCCCCTGCTGTTGCTAAGGAGCATATTTTTCGCGTCAGTCTTGGCAAGAACCGCCGCCTCTTCCTCGCAGGATACCCCGGCAATTGCCAAAAATTCCTCTTCCTTATCCCCAAAGGCCTTCGCCCAGCGGCGAAAATCCTCCAGGGTAAAGCCGTTTCCGCCGAACATCCCATTCTGCGTCTCGCCCCAGCACGCTCCGATGATCATCGGCACATCCGGCAGCCTGTCGTTATAATAGGAATCCCACACGGACTCCCTGACAAATTTCCCGTCGATGCATTGGCGGAACCCGATCCTCCAATCGGGCGAAAGCTCCCGCAGCTTTTCCATCAATACAGCCGCGTCCATCTCCTGCGCCTGTTCCAGATTCGCTATGCCGGCCTTTCTAAAAAAATCCTCCCCCTGCGCTTCCGCCTCCTCAAGCGGCATTGCCGCTCCGAAAGGCTCTTCTTCATCGCCAAATGCCATAGAAACACCGGACTGGCAGATCGCCCCGGCAATGATTCCCTCGTTATAAGGGCTGCACAGCTGCGCCTGTACGCTGCCCGCGCCCGCGCTCTGTCCGCAGATCACGATCCGATCCGGGTTGCCTCCAAAAGCGCGGATATTTTCATGTACCCAATGGAGCGCCAGGGACTGATCCTGAAATCCGAAATTGGAAATCACCTCTTCCTTCGGCGTGCGCGCCGTGATCTCCGGATGGGCCAGAAAGCCGAACAGTCCCAGCCGGTAGCCGATCATCACCACAATCACGCCGCGGCGCGCCACCCTTTCCGGATCAAACTCCACCTCATAGCTGTAGCCGTCCTGCAGCCCGCCGCCATGAATATAGCAGAATACCGGCAGATTTTCCTCTTCCGATACTGCCGGGGAAAAAATGTTCAGATAAAGACAGTCCTCGCTCATCCCGTAATCCGCCGCCACAGGATGCAATTCCTTTGTATAGAAGTCGTCCCCCGTGCCGGGATGAATCCGCATCATGGGCATATCCCCGTACTCATAGCATTTTCTGACTCCTTCCCAATCCTCCGCCGGTCTGGGAGCCCTCCAGCGGAGTTCTCCTACCGGAGGCTTCGCATAGGGAACGCCTCTGAATACGGTAATTCTCGGATCCTTTCCCACCAGTCCCTGCAGAATTCCATTTTTGACGCGAACCTTTCTTAACATAAAATCCCCCTTCCTTTTCTGTATCACATTTTAATTTTCTTTTTCCTTCTCCAATACCAATACATTTATGGAATACGGCGGAACGCAATAGAGGAAATCCCTCCCGCTTTCTATCTCATGGCGGCGCGCGGAAACCTGTTCCTTCCTTTCAAAGGAATTCGTTTCCTGCGGCCCGGCGGCAATCACCTGTGCATAAGCCCTTTCCTTCACCGGACGGTCCACCGAAATCTGCGTTTTTTCTTCCTTTCCGCCCACATTTACCACCTTCAGATAAATCCGATCCTCATCCTGGCTGGCCGCCGTATGAAGAAGCGGATGCAGCGCATGGCGCTTTTGGTGAATTTCTTGGCCGTTAAGATAACAGCTGTAGCCATAGGCGCCGCATACAATTTTATAATGATTGTATTCTCCGTAAGGAATCTCCACCGGCCTCTTCTCCTCTTCCGACAGCGGCGGCTCGAATAGACGCGCGACTCTGACGGCGCTTTTCCCGTCCTCTATCCTCCAGACCTGGTTTCTGACGCTTCTTAGCGTCCATTCCATATCCTTCGGCTCGTTGCAGCCGGCGTCCGTCATAGGGCGATGATTCCATACGGATAAAGTAAACGGATTGTCTGCATCCGCTTTGATGTCGATCTCAAAGGTATATTCTTCCAGTTCCTCTGTCCCGAATACCGCCCACATAAGAGAATTGGCCCGGCTGTCCCCTTCTTCGATAAACGTCTCAAAGGCTTCGTTCCATTCCCTGCTTTTCCCGGTAAAATGATGCTTCTGCCCGCCGTGAAGCATGCAGAACGCCTCCCCCTCCGGGATCACCTTGCCGTATACGCATCTGGAAACCTCCGCCGGAACGCCGTTTATTCTGACATTTTTGAACAAAAGCCCTTCCTTCTCGCACAGCAATCCCGGAAGCCCTCTGTAAACCGGAGGCCTTTCTTCGCATTCGCATTTAATCTCCACCACTTCTTTTCCCCTGTATTTTCCAAGAAGGGACACCGCATGATAGCTGGGAATGCCGTAGACCTGATGGTTGTCAAAAACGATCATGTTCGGCTTCCAGGCCGTGTAATCCGCGTTCTGAAACAACGGGGCATAGGCGGTCAGCCGGACGATATCCTGATTTCTTTCTACTCCAAGAAGGAACACCGCTTCCGCCAGGGCGCACTCCATGGAAGCGATCGTATTCCCGCCGTTTACCGCGTATTCCCCCAGGAAAATCTTCGGCCCTTTTCTGTCATAGCCGTCGAACATTCCTCCGTTTTCCAGGAAGAATTCCGGCGCGTCATAATAGTGCTCATCCGCGTAGTCCGTTGGAAGCCCTTCCCTCTCCGTATGGCCGTTGGAAAGATAGATCACCTGGGGGAAGGCCGCTTTCAATGTCCGGTAGAACAGCGCGTAACGCTCATGATATTCCGGGCCCCAGTTTTCGTTCCCGATCTCCACATATTTAAGCCGGAACGGTTCTCTGTGCCCGTTCTGCGCCCGCAGGCTGCCATATGGGGTTTCTTCTCCCCCAAGCGCGTATTCCAGGGCATGAAGCGCTTCCTCCAGATACTCCCTGGTCATCTCTTCCGAAAAGCCTCCGCCATGCCGCGCCTGGCAGCTCATCCCGCAGTTGCAGACATACATCGCTTCCATCTCCAGATCTTCGCAAAGCTGCAGATATTCATGGAAGCCCAGGCCGTTCGTCGTGCGGTAATGCCACATCAGCTGACAGCTTGGCCGTTCCCAGACAGGCCCGATGGTCCTGGAAAAGCGCAGGGCGTTCGCTTCATTGATTCCTTCCACCACGCAGCCTCCTGGAAAGCGGAGAAAGCGGGCGTGCGTATTTTTTAAGGCCAGGGCCAGATCCTCCCTTAGACCGTGCCCTTGAAATGTCTTCTTGGGCATCAGGGAAAGAAAGCCGAAAACAACCGCGCCTTCCCTGTCTCCGGAAAGACTGAGCCTCCCTTCAAAATCCGTACCCTCTGCCGTCAGAACGCAGTCATACCGGCGGTATTCTTTTCCTTCCTGAAGCTTTACTTCGGTTTTTCCCAAAACCGCGCCGTCCTTCGCTTCCAGCGCCGCCGTAATCGTCATAGAGGCTTCTGTTTTTGCGAAGAAATACAGCTGATATTCTTCTTTTTCCCTGACAGGTACGCCGCTGTAGCCAATATTGTATATTTTCCCGCCGGGAGCAAACTCAACCCGCAGCGCCGCTTTCCGGTTCGGATTCAACGTGCCTTCTGTCAGCAGGGAAAACGACGCCCCTTTCGCATACCATCCGGGAACCGGCGTGGGAGCGACCGCATCGCTCCACTCGTCCATCCCTTCTCCATGGTTGAACGCGCCCGGCCAGCCATATTCCGTCACAAAGATTCTCTGCTTCGGATCGACGCTGCAGCCCTCCGGGACGAGAGAATCCTCAAAGGCCCGGTTCCTTATCATTTCCGGGTACAGGCCTCCATCCGCAGCATGATTGATATCCTCGAAAAACAGGCCGTACAGCTCCGAAGCCGTCGGGAACCTCGCCTCTTTTGTCCGAATATGTATCATATTTTCCATATCATTTTCCGTCCTTCTGATACACCTTCTGCATAAAAGCGTCTGCCAGGGGCAGCCACAGTTCAAAATTGGGATAATTATAGTTCCCAAAGATGGTCACTCCCGCCTGTCCGTGCGGCACGCCGGTAAAAGTATGAACCTCCGCCCGGATGCCGTGCTTAAGCAGATCCTGATAGACCCAATGCAGATTATCTATCGCCGTATCCTCCATCCCTACCGCATAGAATACGGGCGGATAGACCACATCCGTATAATCGATCTCCACTCCCTTCCAGCGCGGGCCGTATATGCACAGAAAAGCGTCCGGCGCTCCCGGATATTCATCCAGTTCGTCCGGCACATACTGCGGAAAATGATCCGTCACCTTCTGCTTTCCCGAATAATAACGGATACATTCCTCCCCGGTCAGCCCCCCGTTGGAAAAGCCCGCAAACGCCACCTGGTTTTCCCTGATTCGATATTTCGCGGCATCTTTACGGATCATGCGGATCAGCCGTGCCGCGTCGGCGCCGCACTCCTGGCCGGTATAGGGCATCCGGTTCGTCCGGTTCAGCAGCATAAAACTCTGATACCCCAGCTTGTTAAAATCAAGGCAGCTCTGGTAAGCCTCATGTATCACGCAATCCCCGTGATCCCCTCCTGCGCACAGCACAACCGCCCCCTTCGGCGTCACGTCCTTGGGCAGAAGGAATTCGTACATATAGGGCCTGAAATCCGGGTCGTGGTTATAGCGAAATCCCGGATTGGCCGTATATTCCCCGGTTTCCGGCATATTCCCCTCCTGCCACAGATAAATGCGCTCAGGGGCGTCCGGCAGCTTCTCCATTCCATCCATGAACGCCTGATATTCTCTGAGCATCTCCCGCTTCTTTCCTTCGTCCGCTTCCTCTGTCAGCCGTCTTCTCATTCCATGCAGCCGCACCAGCTTTTCCGTCGGATAACAGGGAGCGTCTTCAAAAAAAGTCACGCTGCGGTGCAAAGCCTCGCCGCATACTAAGTCAACACATCCAAATACCTGTTTTCTTTCTTCCTCCATCTTTCCCTCCATGCCGAAGCGTTTTTACGCTGAGGCACGCACGCCGAACCTCCAGTTCGGCGCTGCGATGATTGGATTTGCGACGCTTCGGCGCAAATCTTTCCTCCTTGTCCCAATCCACCATTCCTTTGATCGAAAGGGAAACGGTAAGCCTTCACCGTTTTCCAAAAGCCGGCAGCCGCCATCCTGAAGCGCCGTTTGGCAAGGCTTATTCCGCCCTATTGCGCGGCACGCCACTCGTCGAACTGCCTCTGCTCTTCTTCAATGATATCATCAATCCCTGCCGCCTTCAATTCTTCATTGAACTGCTCCAGATAGGAATCCACATCCACCAGGCCGTACAGCAGGGCGTCCCTGTATTCGGCGACAACTGTTGTGCAGGCCGCCATCTGATCATATACAGGAGAGCTGTCAAAGATGAAGCCCATCGCCTCCGAAAATTCCGCATGGTTCGGAGCATCCAGCATATCCGTATAATAGGTGGGCATTTCCACCTCCAGAGGAAGGCTCAGGCACTGATTGGGGTAATACCAGGGGCCGTTCATGTTCCAGGTGGCGTTGCTGGTATCCACGCCCTCCGGGAAGCGGGCGATCCCGTTTTCATCCACCGTATAGTTATGCCCCTCGATTCCCAGGATCATATAGCGCGCAACCACCTCGTCCGTCGCCATTAGATACAGGATTTTCATCGCCGCATCCGGGTTCTTGCAGACAGTGGAAACCATCCAGCCTCCCAATACGGAAGCGCTCGTCCCCACCAGATCCGTCAGCTGGAATTCCACCGGCTCATAGGGGCTGTAGGCGATCAGAGCCTTAATGTATTCCGGGCTGTAGCCGCCCAGGAACGTGCCCGCGGACACGCCGTTATTGTACTGCGTGATCGTCAGTTCGTTATTCAGCGGATCGTCCAGCTGCAGTCCCGAATCATTCCAGTCCTTCATCATGTAGCAGTAATCCCGCCATTCCTGCGTTTCATACAGATTCACGATTTCCGTCGTTCCCACGCCGCGATTCATCAGCACGCCCAGCCAGTTGGGGTTCCCCAGGCTGTCAATACCGATCACCGATTCGTTATTGGTATTGCACATATAGGCGAATTCCGGATGGATCGCTTTCGCATCCTTCATGATCTGGGTCATCTCATCCAGCGTGATCCGTTCGCCGTCCCGATCGGCGATTCCCAGTTCCTCCGCCACATCCTTTCTCAGGGCGTAGACTTCATAAGTGGCATAGCTGTCCACCGACGGAACCGCATACTGTACGCCCGCCACCTGCTGGGTCTTTAATACCTTTTCCGGGTACATTTCCCACAGTTCCGGATACAGCTCCCTGTAAGGCTCCAGCGAGATGCATTGTTCATTCTTGACGCAGCTGTCGATATTGGAATAGAACCGCCAGCAGAAGATATCCAGAGGATTCTGCTTATCCGAAAGCATCAGGGTCATCTGCGTGGCCAGGTCGCCGAAATTAATTCCAACCAAATCCACCTTGGCTCCTGCGTCAATGGAAATCAGATACTCATTCAACGCCTCCTCGATCATCTCTTCGTCCGGCATGTCGTAGCTGAGGGACTGAACTGCAATAACCGGCCAGTCGTCCGGGTTTTCCGGCACCTCCAGCGGCTGTGCCGATGCCGCTTTTGTTCCCTGTGCATCTGTCTGGTCGGACTGCGAGCCGCATCCAGCAAGCGTCCCCAGCAGCATCGCCGCCGCCAGAAAGAACGAAATCACTTTCCTTTTCATAACATTTCCTTCCTTTCCTTTGATAGGAATATCATACCGTCTTTTCTCCGCCTAAAATATTCATTTTCAGATATCTCCTGTAGCAGATTCTGTTCCCTCACAGCGCCCGCACATACACATCCGCAACCGCCGCCTCAATCAGCGCCTGCCTGTCTGATATCTGGCGGGGACTGACATTTAAGATCCTTGCGCCTCCCTGCAGAGGAATCAAGCACTGGCTGTAGCCCGTATAGGAATAATTGTTGTCAATGGGAATCAGGCTCTCCATCTTTTCCCAGAATCCCATCCCCATTTCCGAATTCGCAAAAATATGGGAAAAGCCTCTTCCTGTTGCCAGAATCGTCCCATTTTCTCCGCCCTTGTCAATCCACGCCACATAGGGCGTTCCCGTCAGATAACTTCCATCCGCCGCGATAATCGGATTTCCTATAAAGTCGGGCTTTCCCCAATCGTCCATGGAATCAGAAATGCGGAAGTATACCGGAATCCTGTCCTGATTTACCATCTCGTATACCATAATAAATTTTCCGTTTGGCAGATAAGCGACGACAGGCATACCAGGACGCAGAATACCGTCTGCAAAGGCAACGTCTATTTTCTCTTCTCCCCAGGTATAACCTCCATCTTCCGATACTTTGTGTGCCAGCAGCTGATTATAATTTCCGCGGTCTTTATACCTCTCGTCCGAATAATAGCAGAACAACCTCCCATCCGGCGACTGCAGCAGGAAGGGTTCCCACACCGGAAGCCCCATCACATGCTTTTCGTCATTCTCTCCCCGCACGATCTCGCTAACAAATTCCCAGGTTTTCCCCGCATCGCTACTTTGATACAAATGCAGCGCCGTCATGCCCATATTCTGCGGGATCATATTCCCTGCGCACAGAATCGTCCCCTCCTTCAGTCTTCCCATATCGCAGGGAAGCTCAAATAAGTGGGGCTGAAAGCGGCAGCCGTACCCCAGCTGCGTATCCTCTACGCAGCTTAGATACTGCCAGCTGTGCGCCTCATCCGTGCTCTCATAAATCGGGAAAACGGGCACATCTTTCGTATAATATTCCATTGTTGCCAAGAGCGTCCCGTTTTTCTCCTCGTTATGCTCCAGGCAGATACATCTTGGATACATTGTACCCGGTCCCCTCTGCCCTACAAAAGGCTCTCCGGGGCAAAACACAACGCTATCATATCTTTTCTTCAGAAGGATGGAGCAACTTCCTCCCTCCTTAGGAATGTGTCCTCCGTTTTGCGCATACAGCGAATCATGTATCATTTTTCCATCAATCGTCATGGCCCGTCCCTCCTTTTTGCGCATTTGCCGACGAAATCCAGCTAAAACCGAACCGTCACAGCGTTCCATCAGCCCTTCACGCCGCCGATAACAATTCCCTTGATAAAAGCCTTCTGGAAGAAGGGGTAAATGACCATGATCGGAAGTACGGATATCACCGCAATTGCCATCCTCACCCCAGACGTGGGGATCTGGGTCGTAATCTGCGCGCTGCTTGCATCCAGCGTATTTTCCTTTAAGAACTGTACATTGTTCATCATGGAATTCAGAACGTTCTGAATGGAATACAGATCGCTCCTTCGCGTCAGGTAATACAGGCCGTTGATCCAGTCGTTCCAGTAAGCCAGCGCGGAAAACAGGGCAACCGTGGAAAGCATCGGCTTGGAAAGCGGGATCGCGATCCGAAACAGCATTCCCAGCTCGCTGCAGGAATCCATCTCCGCAGCTTCCAGAATATCCTTCGGCACATTTGTAGTAAAATAAGTTCTCATCAGAATCACGTTGTAGGCTCCCAGGGCCAGATTCGGAAGCAGCAGTCCCAGAAGGCTGTCGCCCACCTGCATGTACTGGCTCCAGATGATATAGGAAGGAACCATTCCTCCAGAAAAAAGCATGGTAAAAAAGATAAAGAAGGATAAAAAGTTCCTTCCCGGCAGATCCTGCTTGGACAACAAATAGGCCATAAACGTCGTCATCGTCACGTTCAAAGTCGTGCCAACCGCCGTCACCACCACCGTTACGCCGTACGCCCTCGCGATCTTTCCTGCAGACTGGAACAGATATTCATACGCACGGAAATTAATTTTCTGTGGAAAAAAAGAATACCCGTACAGGGTCAGGGTCGCTTCATCGGTGATGGAAGCCGTAATCAGCAGGATAAACGGCAAAAGGCAGCAAAGCGTCAGGATCACCAGAATAAAATTTGCAAAAAATCGAAAAAAACGGTTTGTTCCGGCCATTTTACCACCTCCCTAGAATAATGCGCTGTCAGGTTCGATCTTGCGCACAATCGCATTCGTAAGCATTACCACACAGAAACCGAGAATCGACTGCAGGAATCCTGCCGCAAGGGAACGCCCCACATCGTGATCCTGCATCAGCGTACGGTATACAAAGGTATCGATCGTCGTGGTCGTCGAATACAGCAGCCCGCTGTTCTGCGGCACCTGATAGAACAGGCCGAAATCAGAGGCAAACATTCTTCCCAGGGCCATAATGGTCAGAATAATGACAGTAGGCTTCAGCATGGGCAGCGTAATCCTGCTGATCTGCTGCCATGCGGTAGCGCCGTCCACAACAGCCGCTTCATAATAGGTTTTGTCGAATCCGATAATCGTCGCGAAATACACAATACTCTGAAACCCAAAGCTTCTCCACAGCTGTACGATCACGAGAATCACCGGCCAGTACTTCGCTTCCGTATACCACTGAACCCCTTCCCTGCCAAGCGGCTCCAGAATCCCTTTGTTAATAAAACCGTTCGTGCTGGACAAAAAGGCAAATACCAGATAACCGATCAGAACCGTGCTGACCAGGTGAGGAATCAGGATAGTCGTCTGGTAAATCTGCTGTACCCCTTTTCTTCGTACCTCATTCAGCAGGATCGCCACAAAAATCGCAAAAACCGTCCCTAAAATCAGAAATGCAATATTGTAGCCGATCGTATTGCGGAACATGATTCTCGCCCATTTGGAACCGAACAGATAAGTAAAATTGCTCAAACCGTTCCAGGGACTGTCCAGAATTCCCTTAGCAAAGCTGTATTTTTTAAATGCGAGAATCAATCCTCCCATCGGGAGATAATTGTTGATAATCAAATACAGAAAACCGGGAACCGCGCACAGATATAAAGGCGCATACTTCTTCAGCTTTCTCTTTGTCTGGCTTTTGGAGGCCGTCTTTTTCTTAAAGCTTCCTTTTTCAGACATTTTCTTATCCCACCCTTCTTCCATTCTTACAAAAAACGCCGGCCATAGCCGTCTATGGCCGGCATCTGCTTTCCTGCCCGCTTACTGCGCGGCGCGCCAGGCGTCAAATTGCTTCTGCTCTTCCGCGATGATCTCATCGATCCCCGCCGCCTTCAAATCCGCGTTGAATTTTTCCAGATACGAGTCCACATCCACCAAGCCGTACAACAGGGCGTCCCTGTATTCCGCCACAATCGTCGTACATGCCGCCATCTGGTCATATACCGGAGCGCTGTCAAAGATAAATCCCATCGCCTCTGAAAATTCCGCATTTTGTGGCGCTTCCAGCATGTCCGTATAATAGGTGGTCATCTCCGTCTCCAGCGGAATGCTCAGGCACTGATTCGGATAAAACCATGGGCAGTCCTGATTCCAGGTGCTGTTGCTCTGCGTCACTCCTTCAGGCCTGCGGGCAATCCCCTTCTCGTCCACTGTATAGTGCACTCCTTCGATTCCCAGGATAAAATATCTGGCTACCGTTTCATCCGTAGACATCAGATACAGCAGCTTCATCGCCGCGTCCGGATTCTTGCAGACAGTGGAAACCATCCAGCCTCCCAGGACGGAAGCGCTCGTCCCCACCAGATCCGTCAGCTGGAATTCCACCGGTTCATAAGGACTGTAAGCAATCAGGGCCTTAATATAGTCCGGGCTGTATCCTCCAAGATAGGTTCCTGCGGAAACGCCGTTATTGTACTGCGAAATCGACATATCATTGTTCAGCGGATCGTCCACCATCAGTCCCGCTTCATTCCATTCCTTCATCAGATAGCAGAAATCACGCCATTCCTCCGTCTCATAAAGGTTCACGATTTCCGTCGTCCCTACGCCGCGGTTCATGAGAACGCCCAGCCAGTTGCTGTTCCCGAGGCTGTCAATCCCAATCACCGGTTCATCGTTCGTATTGCAGATATAAGCGTATTCCGGATGAAGGGCCTTGGCATCCTTCATGATCTGGGTCATCTCTTCCAGAGTAATGCGTTCCCCGTCCCTGTCGGCGATTCCCAGCTCCTCCGCCACATCCTTTCTCAGCGCATAGACCTCGTATGTCGCATAGCTGTCCACGGAAGGAACGGCATACTGTACGCCACCGACCTGCTGTGTTTTTAAAACCAACTCCGGATACATTTCCCACAGATCAGGATATACGTCCAGATACGGTTCCAGGGAAATGCACTGCTCGTTTTTCACGCAGCCGTCCAGCGTAGAATAGAACCTCCAGCAGAACAGATCCAGCGGTTGCTGGTTGTCAGACAGAAGCAGTGTCAGCTGTGTGGAAAGATCCCCCATATTCATCTGCACCATATCCGCCTTTACTCCCGCGTTAATGGACACCAGATATTCGTTCAGTGCATCCTCCACTATCTGTTCGTCCGGCATTTCGCTCAGCACCGTTACCTGTACCGTTACGACCGGCCAGTCGTCCGGGTTCTCCGCCACCTGGAATTCTTCCTCGCTTTCCGCTTCTTCCACCGCGCCTTCTGCCGGGGACCCCGCGCCTCCTGCCGCCTGGCTGTCTGTGTCCGGCTCTGTTTTGGCCGCACAGCCCAGCAAAGAGGCCGTCATTGCCGCTACGAGAATCAATGCCGCCAATTTCTTTCCCATAAGCTACCTCCTTTTCTTTGTTTTGTCCGGTTTTCTGATAAGCCTATTCTATTCAAATCAGACGGCAAAAAATATGCAAAATCAGAACGCCCCTATTGCATTTTCTGATTCTGGGCCATCTTTCGGTATTCCATGGGAGTGCAGCCTGCAAGGTGCTTAAAGCTTCGCGTAAAGTTGGAATAATTGCCGTATCCCACATGGCTGGATATCAGGGTAACCGGAAGCGTCGTGGTGGCAAGCAGAATCTTGGCAGATTCCATCTTCTCGTTTACGATATATTCCTTTAAGGTGGATCCTGTGTTTTTCTTAAACAGCTTCGTCAGGTATTCCGGGTTCAGCCCCACATACTCCGCTATCTCCGACACGGAAAGATCCCTGTCCAGGTACTGTCTGATATATTGAATCGCTTCCTCCACTGCATCCCTGGTTTCATCCTTCCCCATAATCTCGCGCAGTCTTTCCATAATATGCGTCAGCGCCCTTTCAAATAAATCATACCCCTGCCAAGCGTTCATATAAGTCAGATATGGTAGATCCCCATCAAAAATATACTCGCTTCCGATCTGATGGTTGATAAGATAGACCAGCAAAAGCTGCGTCACGCTCTGATGCAGATTCATCAGGCCGGACGCTTTCATCCGTCCATGGCCTTCCCGGTGGATATAAGAAAGAATGCTGTCCTTAAAATCGTCAAACCGCTCCTGATCCAGCAGTTTTTTCCATGTATTGAGCTGTATCCGGTATGAATTGCTTTCGCTTCCCGGCTCCTTTTCTCCGTACAGAAATACCCTGCTTTCCCGGCCCACATTGTTCCTTTTCTCCTCAAAAAGCGGCTTCGAGCATGCCGCCAGTTCTTCCGGAGGACAGATTTTTCCGCAATATATCGCTACTTCCGTCAAAAGGACGCGGTATGCCAGAATCCGGAAGCGTTCCAGCTTCTCGGCCAGCCCCTTTTCCTGATAAGAAAATTCCCGTTTCCAATACAGCAGCATCATAAAATCCCTGCTGTTTTCCTCCAGCAAAATGATATTAAACACCTTCAGTTCCTGGAAGACCTCATCCAGGATATTCCCGTAAATCAAGCGCAGAATCGGCCGTTCAATCCCTTCCAGGTTCTTCTGTGTCTGCAGAATCTGCACAAGAACCGGCAAATAGAGAGATTCTCCCTGGTTGTTTCTGCTATGGCCGGCAATCAACCTTCTGATATAGAAATTTTCCGTCTCTTTTCCCTCCAGATAATGAAGGGTTCCCGTCTCCAGAATATTTTCTTCATGCGTCTGGAAGAACGCGCCTTTGTTCATCAGTTCCCTGTTTTTTCTTTCGATCTTAATCTGGGAAACCGCCCGTTCGACGACGTCGCGCAGCTCCTGTGTGCTGACAGGCTGCAGCACATAATCGAAGCTCTGCATGGAAATAGCCTCTTTCATATACTTGATATCCGCATATGCCGTCAGGAAAATGATCTTAATATCCCGGTAATTCTCCAACGCCCATTTTGCAAACGTGATCCCGTCCATTTCCGGCATAACGATATCGCACAAAAGGATCTGATATTCATAGCGCTCCATTCTCTCTCTTGCTTCCCTGGCGCTGTTTGCCGTATCGATTCTGCCGGCCTTCAGCCCCATCCCCAGAAGCTGGGAATACACCGTTTTTAACACCGTCATCTCATCGTCCACAATCAAAATATTCATACTCTTTGCGGCAGCAGAATTTCCGTAGCAGCTCCTCCGGCGGGGCTGTTAAAGAAATAAAGCCTGGCTCCTTTCCCATACAGCAGATAAATCCGGTATTTCATATTGTCTATCCCTACCTGTGCGGAATGATACTGGAATTCCGTCACAGGCCGGTTCAGCCTCTCCAGTTGCTGCGGCTGATAGCCGTCCCCATTATCTGCAATATGAATTCTGAGATACTCTTCCCCGTCATCCCTTATGATATCCGACATAATGGTGATGGAAAGCACCCTGTCCTTTTTCATCGCGTATTTCACAGAATTCTCCACAAAGGTCTGGATGCACAGAATCGGGATCCGGCAGGAAGCGGTCCCTTCTCCCGGCTTCATCTGGAGCAGGATGGGCACGGCGTTTTTTATCACATATATATTGCAGTAAGAGCGCACCTCCTCCAGTTCTTCTCCCAAAGAAACCAGGCTGTCCGTATCCTGAAATACATATCTGAAATGCCTGGAAACGGAAAAAATCATCGTCTTCACCGTCTCCAGATCATTTTCATTCAGCAAAGAGGCCATAATATTCAGACAGTTCAGGAAAAAATGCGGTCTTACCTGCAGCTGATAGTATTGTAGCAGCGCCGCGTTGGCCTCCTTTTCTTTTTTATACTTTTCCTGCTCCAGCCATCCCATCTCGCAGATCAACTCGTCCAACTTCTCATTAATTGTCCTGATTTCCTCAAGCCGGTTCTCTCCCGGCTCCGCCCGGAACCCTTCTGCCGTTTCCCCTCCCTTCATCTCCGTCAGACGGTGGACGAAATGATCGATCGGCTGATAGATGATCCTCTTGACCAGCCGGTAGACCTCCCACAGCAGGGCAAATGCCAGAAGCGGAACCAGAATGCACAGCAGCCAGAATTCCGGCTGTCTCCAGAATGCCAGCCTTCCGTCCTTGTGAATGAGCATCAGCGTCAGATCCGAGCCTTCCACGGCTTCTTCTGAAATCATATAAGTCAGTCCGGCTCCCTTAGAACGACCCTCCAGCCTCTCCCTTATGGCATGCTCCTCCAGAAAGGCCTCTCCCTGATTTACCAGAATATCTCCTTTTCCGTCGGCAAGAATCAGCTGCACATCTTCCATAACCGCAAAATATCTGGACAGATTGACCGCATATCCCAGAAATTTTCCTCTGTCTCCCAGAATATAGATCAGATAGCTCTCCCCCTCGTAGAGAACCCTCTCTTCGCAGGGCATTCTTTCCTGCACGCAGGAGCTCACCTTTTCCTTAACCGCCTGATTTAAACGGTAAAGATCCCCTGCATATGGAAAACTGCTGAACTGGCTGTAAAGGGCGTTCCATTCCTCATCGTAATAAAACACCCCGCCGGAAAAATCCAGATTATCCGCTTTGCTTCCAAAATTATTCTTTAAATAATAAGTGGCAAGAACCCATTGGTTCTCCGAAATCTGGGATCGCTTCAACATCTGATAATGGACATTGCTTCCGTACAGATTCTTCACATAAGTCTCCATTGAGCCAAGATCCTGCGCAAGCCGCTGCGCATAGGCTGATGTCATGGCCGCATGATCCCGCAGATACAGATGCCTGTAATGCAGGATGATATAGCAGCCGAACCCAAGCAACAGCAGCAATAGCAATGCAGAACCGGCGATACCTCCCAACAGCAGATATCCTTTTATGGATTTCTTTCTTTTTAACCGCAGCACATTCATTTTTCTGTCCGTCCCCCATCTTTTCCGATACCCATCTTTTCTATGGTTAACTCAGCCTCCCTTTTTCCCGTTTCCTTCAGGCCCTCCACCTCATGAATCCATTTGCCGGAAACAAGCCGCGCAATACACCAGACGGATTTTATCACATAATCAATCCGCAGGCAGATTGTCACAAACCATGCTGGCCATCCCAAAACCAATCCGCCCGCCGCTCCCAGAGGAATGGAAATAAGCCACATAAACAGGATATCCGCCGCCATCAGGAACTTCGTATCCCCTCCGCCGCGCAGAACCCCCTTGGTCATAACCGACTGGATGCACTGGAAAAAAATGATAAAGGCATAAGCGTCCATCATCTCATGCGTCAGGATGACCGTTTCCTCCGTCAAGGCATAAATGGAAACAGTAAGCGGACCCACGATGAGTACAAGCGCCGCCGCGATCAGCCCAAAGCCCATGCTCAGTAGGTAAAATGTCTCTCCCTGCTCTATCGCTTTTTCTTTCCTTCCACACCCGATCGTATTGCCGATGATGATTCCTGAGGCATTGGAAATTCCCTGGATCACCACGGTGCACAGCCTGTCGATCACCATGCATATCGCGTTCGCCGCCACCACGGCGGAGCCCATATGCCCCATAACAATGGATACGAGGTTTCCTCCCAGCCCCAGGAGGGAATCGGAAACCAGCACAGGAGCGCCGAGCCGGAAATAATTTTTGAAAAAGGACGCGGAGGGGAGCTTTTTCAAATGGCGGGGACGCAGTCCCAGCGACTGATCGATTGCAAAAATATAGATAAAAGTAATCGCAAATTCAAACGTCCTGGCAATCAGCGTCCCCAAAGCCGCACCGGCGATCTCCATACGCGGCGCGCCGAATTTTCCGAAAATAAAAATATAATTCGCAATAATGTTGACAAAAAAAGAGACGACCGAAACCGCCAGCCCGAGTCTCGGTTTTCCCACGGCGCGCATTAAGAGCGCCGCCACAAAGCTTGTTCCGTGAATTACGAAAATAAACGCGGTAATAGACAGATAGTTTGCCCCTTGTTCGATTACCGCCTCTTCGGAAGTATAAATCGCCATGATCTGACGAGGGAAAAACCAGGTCAGGAGCGCAAAAAAAACGCAGACACAAAGGGTCAGCTTCAGCGCCAGGTTAAACGTCTCCCGTACCTTTTCCTTCTCCCCCGCTCCCCAATACTGAGATGCCAGCACACTGGCCCCTCCTATGATTCCCATACAGAAAATATTGAAAAACTGATAATACTGATTTGCCAGGCTGGACGCGGAAAGCGCGGCCTCCCCAAGACTTCCCACCATTACCGTATCCATCATGTTCACGCCCATATTAATCGCCTGCTGCAAGGCCACGGGGAGCATAATAGATAAAACCTGCCGGTAGAACTCCTTATCCTTTACAATCCTGAATCTCATTTTCTGCCCCCTTTATCTGTTCCATAATGAATGTATCATATTTTTATTGTAAGCAACACAGGAAAGGAAGAATATGCGGAAACCGATTTTTGCTGTTGCATTTTCTGATATCCTCTTTTATCCGCATAACACCTGAGGCAGCGGTTCAGGATCGTCTGAACCACTGCCCCAGCGTCTGTTCTTTCTTCTGCTCTGTTTCACTTATTTCCCCAAAGTATAATCAATCCGGAACTTCATGAGCGGATCGGCCTTAACCGCCGATTCCATGGGCCTGTCCGTAAACTCCATCACAAATTCGTTTTCTGCAGTAAAGGATTTCCATTCGGGAAGTTCTTCTCCCGCCGTGTCCTTTCCGTTTGGGTTTCCCGTCTTCACAAAGTTCGCCCAATAGGAACTGACCTGACGGGCCAGGTCATAGTGCTTCCCGGTAAACGGCCTCCAGCACCTTGCAAGGCTGTCATAGGCAAACCACATCTCGCTTCCGTGGTAGCTTCCCGCCTGATCCTCACCCGGAATGTCCGCATTAAATTCATACAGATAGATTTCCCGCTCCTGGCTATCCTGCAGATAACCGAACAGCCTTGCGCCTGCCGGCAAATCCAGCATCGCATTTCCGGAAAACAGCTTTTTGACGTCCTCATCATCCTTTACCTGGCATAAAGCCATGAATTCCTCCGCTTTGTCCCCAAAGCCCGCCGCGTATTCTCTGAAATCCTCCACTGTTTCCACCGCTGCGGAAAAAACCTTCGAGAAAGATTCGGCTTCTCCCCGGTTATACCCGGCTATGACAGGGATTCTCTGATGATGGTTGTTTCTGTACGCGTCAAAATTAGACTCCCGAATGATCCTGCCGTCAATCGCCGGTTCAAAATGGATTCCTGCCCCTAGCACCTCGTCTTCCAGCCTTACCAGTTCCATGGCGGGTATTTCTCTCGCTTCCTTCAGGCTTTTAATTCCGGCCTTTTCAAAGAAAAGCGCTCCTGTCGCTTCCGCCTTATCCAGCGGATGTCTCCGGTCTTTTTTTTCCGCAAAGGCCACCGTCACGCTGCTTTCGATAATCGCTCCGCCGATCAGCCCGTCCGCCATAGGAGACGTCATCAGGTTCTGGACGCTCATGGCTCCCGCCGACTGGCCAGCGATCGTAATCCGTTCCGGATCGCCGCCGAAGGCGGAGATATTGCGCTTCACCCATTTTAACGCCGCCAACTGATCCATCGTTCCGTAATTTCCCTTCGGTTCATCCGGCGCTTCCGCAGTAAGCCAGGGATGGGAGAGAAAGCCCAGCACACCCAGACGGTAAGCGATCGAAACTACCACAATTCCCTTCTTCGCCATATGCTCCCAGTCAAACTCCACCTCATAGGGATATCCGCCCTTGAATCCTCCTCCATGAATATAGAGCAGCACCGGCATCTTTTCGTCTCCCCTTCTCGCCGTCGTATACACGTTCAGATACAAGCAGTCCTCGCTCATCTTGAATTCCATGCCTGTCGGATGGATCTCTTTCGTCCAGAATTCCTCCGGATTGCTACCCGGCACCGGCTGACATGCGATCGGGCCATACTGATCTGCCATTCGGATCCCTTCCCAGGAAGCGGCGGGCATAGGAGCCCTCCAGCGCAGCTGTCCGATCGGAGGCGCGGCATAGGGAATCCCTCTGAATACGGCGACCCGCGGATCCCATCCATGAACCCCCTGCAGTTTCCCATTTTCCACAATTACCTGCAAATTTTCCATACCTTCTCCTTTCCCCAATTCCTGTTATCTGCTACAAAACCAGCTTTCTTTTAAAAAAATCAAGCACAATATCATAATAACCCTGGCCCTTGAAAAAACCATGCCCCTGCCCGGGAACCAGCACAAAAGTCGCGTCATGTCCATATTTCAGCAGCGCGTCATAATAGTTATAGGAAAATTCCGGCGAAACCGCCTGGTCGGAATCCCCATGCATCAAAAGATACGCCGGCTGATCCTGCGCCACATAAAAGATCGGACTGATATCCATGGAAAGCTGCGGCGCTTCTTTTCCGGGCCTTCCAAACATCTGTATAAAAATTTTTTCCTGTTCTTCGTTTTTATGTCCGTCTCCGCCTTTCTTTTGCCACGGCATCAGCGTCAGCCGGATTCCAAGCTGCCTGGCCCTCTCCTGCACCTCCGGACAGGCATACGCTCCCATATGCGTCATATCTCCGCCGCAATACCAGTCGCATACCGCCTTTACCCGGCTGTCGTATTTCTCCCATCCTCCTTTCCCTTCCAGGCGGGGATTCCCATAAGAAGCCCCTGTCAGGGCTGCGAGCTGTCCTCCGGCTGATTCTCCCCAAATCCCAATACAGTCCGGTTCAATTCCAAGTTCCTTCGCATGTGCCTTTAGGAAGCGGACGGCGCATTTGCAATCTTCTATGGGGGCCGGAAACGGCGCTTCCGTTACCAGGCGATAGTCTATACTAGCACAGACAAATCCCATCCGGCAGGCCTGAACCAGCGCGTTTACCGGACGGTACTTTTTTGTCAGTTCCTTTATGCTCCAGCCTCCTCCGTGAACCCAAATGACCGCGGGGCTTTTCTCTCCTGCCTTTTTCCGTGGAATCATCAGATCCAGATACATGGGATGGTTTCCTCCCATCCCATAGGCTACGTCTTCATAAAAGTCAATCCCCTGGGCATCCCAATCTGTCCTGTATTCCTCTCCAACGTGGGTTTCCTCTCCGACTAATTTGCTTAAACGAAACATCCTTCCCTCCATGCCGATATTGCTGCTAAAATCCCATCAGACTGTCCGAACATCCTCATTATAAAGAATACAGGATAACAAAAATATGCAAAAACAGATTCTCCCTGTCATAGTTTCTGATATACATATAGAAACCCTCCAGAAAAAGTCAAGTACTTTCCCGGTCTTGAACTTTCTCTGACTGTCTGGCTGCCATCCAATCTACACGCCCCCTCAAAAAGGAACGGGGCATCACATCAGCCCCGTTCCTTTCAGTATGCTCCATATGTAAGGCGCCCCAAACATCGACAGCTGTTTAGGCCCCCTGATCGGCTCCCCCGCCTCCTGGGCGGCTTTCATTTTCTCATAAGCGCGCAGGATGGTGGCCAGGGTGATGGACTTTTCCTTCCGGTCGCAGAAAAGTTCTCTTCCTTTCACCGTATAGGTAAACGGCAGCTTCTTGCTCGTATAAAACTGCTGCCCGGCGTACAGTTCGATCACCTTCCACAGCCTTGCGCCGGTTTCCTCCGGCACATCGCAGTTTTTGACCGCATCGACCGCCTTTTCCTGTTCCTCTCTCAGCCCATTTTCCATAAACTCCCTCTTCAGGCCCTTTATCCTATGCCTGCTCCTTCCTTTTGCATCCATTATATATGGAGGAAGGATATACGCCAAGACTATGAGGGTATTTTTTTACAACTTTTTTATAGTATTGAATAATGTCTCAGACCGTCAGCCGGAAGGCGCCCAGGCGGGCTGAAAGAGGGGGCATGCCTGGCGCCTTCCGGCAAGGCGGGCTGAACGCTACAGTGCCAGGCGGCCCGCCGCCGCTGCCCATCCTGGATACATTATTTCTGAAATACCAGCGAAAGGAAATCCCGGATGCATTTTCTCCAGACGTTCCAGTCATGGCCGCCTTCATATTCTTTGCGCACGCAGTTGATGTGGTGTTCATCGCAGAATACATCATCCGCTGCAAACTTATCCCAGAATTCATCCTGCCGGCCCATGGCCCGGAAGAAAAGGTGCATGTTTTCATTAAAGTCCGGCGCCTTCATGGTCTCAAGATGGCTATTGTCCGGCTCGCCATCCGTCAGGTCATGCATGAAACCGCTGAAAAGCCCGGCCCAGGCAAAGAGTTCCGGATGCTTTCCCACCGTTATGCTCGTCTGCATGGAACCCATGGAAAGACCGGCCAGCGCACGGTTCTCCCGTCCGCTTTTTACCCGATAGGTTTTCTCTATGAAGGGGATGATGTCCTCCACAAGCTGCCTGACGAACAGGCGTGGAGCCAGCCAGGTTGCTCCGTCTTCTCCCTCTTCCATGACCATGCCGTTGGCCATCACGATCAGCATGGGAACCGCCTGCTGCCCGGCAAGCAGATTATCCAGGATATGATTGACCTTCCCCTGCCAGATCCAACCGCGTTCATTTTCCCCGAATCCATGCTGCAGATACAGAACCGGATAGCTTTCCGTCCCGCCGTCATAGCCGGGAGGCGTATAGCACAGGCAGCTTTCCATCCTGTTCGTGACGGTGGAAAAGAAATATTCGTGACGAATGGTTCCATGCGCCACCTGATGCATCAGGCAGTAATCCTCCATCGGCCCCACTTCTATATAGTTGGCCGGCCTGCAGTGGCCATAGCCGATGGGCAGATAGGGGCTGAGCACCAGACAATTATCCACATACAGATGTACATAATAGAAACCCGGATCCAACGGAAGATCCACTACCCAGGTATCCTTTTCCGCTTCCAGGAAAGGATAGCGCATATTTCCGATCTGGATCTGCACATCTATGGCATTGGCAAAGCGAAGCCTTATATACGGCCTACCTTCCGCCCGGTACATTAACCCCTCCTGGGATGAAGGCGGGACAGGTTTCTCCATTCCGCTCACCATAACGGGGCGGTTAAACGCGCAGGACTGTTCCGTCATGGCCGGATTGTCCAGCCATTCTTTATTTGCATCCATCTGCTCCCGCACCTCCAGCGTCAGTCCTTCCGTAGCCGCCTCTGCCTCAGAAAGCGTTTTCAGCACCCCGTCCAGATAACTGCCCAGGCGTTTCCGCCCCTTGGAAAGGCCCTCCACGATGATGTGAATCCTTCCCGCCGCCATGGTCAGGAACTCATAAATGTTATCCAACGACTCGCCGGACGAAGAAGGGATCGAAAGCTTGTCCGCAAGATACCTCTGCATTTCCTCTCTGGAACCGATCTCTTCAAAATTCAGCTTAATCATACTTTTCGTATTTCCTTTGTCCTCTTTTTTCTCCATCGCATCCCATCCCCTTACCTTCTCCCGATCGCCTTCTTCAGCTTGTTCCGGATGCGCCACAGAGCATTGTCCGTGCTTTTCGCATCCCTCCCAAGCACTCTGGCGATCTGCGTGCAGCTCATGCCAGTGATGTAGAGATCCAATACCTGCTTTTCAAATCCGCTCAGTTCTTTTTCTATGGTCTGCTCCAGATCCTCCACATTCTCCCGGTCGATCAAAAGTTCCTCCGGACTCATCTCGCTCGCTGCAGGAAGCGCGTTCATCAACTTTGCTTCTTCTCCGCCCTCTTCCCCGTCTATTCCGCTGTAAAGGGAAATGTAGGTATTGAGCGGCATGTGCTTCTTCCGGTTGGACGCCTGGACAGCGGTGTATAACTGTCTGGATACGCACAGATCCGCAAATGTGGCAAAGCTGGCATCCCTGCCGCTGTCATAATCCCGCACCGCTTTAAACAGTCCGATCATACCCTCCTGTATCAGATCGTCCTCTTCCCCGCCCAACAAGAACATGGATTTGGCTTTCGCCTTCACCATTCCCTTGTATTTGTCGCAGATGTAGTCCGTGATGTCCCGTTCCCCCTCACGGAGACGGACGATCAGCTCTTCATCACTGCTTTCTTTGTAATCCTTCATCGCGCCTCCCCTTTTATCCAAGCCGCTGTCTGACGATCTCATAGGCCAGAACGCCGGCGGCCACGGAAGCGTTCAGAGAATCAATCTCCCCTTTCATAGGAATTGCAGCGGTGAAATCACAGGCCTCCTTTACCAGCCTCCCCACGCCTTCTCCTTCATTTCCAATTACCAGGCCGATAGAACCGGTCAGATTCAGATCATACATCCGTTCGCCGTCCATATCCGCACAGACAAACCACATCCCCTTTTCCTTCAGCGCTTTGATGGTCTGCACCAGGTTCGTCACCCTGGCAACCGGCGTGTAGTTCAGCGCGCCTGCAGAAGTGCGCGCCACCGTAGCCGTCAGCCCCACCGCCCGGTTCTTCGGAATGATGACGCCGTGCGCACCCGCCAGGTTGGCCGTCCGTATGATTGCCCCCAGATTGTGTGGATCCTCTATGTTATCCAGCAGAAACAGAAAAGGCGCTTCGTTCCTGGATGCGGCCAGGGCAAGCATGTCCTCCACCTGCGCGTATTCATAGGCCGCCGCATAGGCGATCACGCCCTGATGCCTGCCCGTTTCGGACATCTGTCTCAGGCGCTGCCCGGATACATATTGAACGGGCACGTTCTTTTTCGCCGCCAATGACTTAATCGTGAGCAAAGGGCCATCCTGGCAGCGTTCCAAAACATACAGCCTGTCGATCGGCCTTCCGGAACGAATGGCCTCTATTACCGCGTTCCGCCCTTCTATCCTCATTTCCTCATATCGCATGTCCGCTCCCATCTGCGCGCCCTGCGCGCGTACAAAATCAAGATCTGCCGATGCCGTAAGCATTCAGCCCCGTCCGAACGGCTGCACGGCCCTTCAGACCGACAGCCCCAGTTCGTTCAATGATATCCGGATCAGTTCCAAAATCCGTTCAAATCTTCCTTTCAGATACAGATAGCCGTACAGGGCTTCCAGGCCAGTGGCTTTTCTGTAATCCGTCACAGAGGCGTTCTTGGCCGTCGTGTAGGACTTTGCGTTCCTTCCCCGCCTGTAGATCGCCTCTTCTTCCGGCGTCAGGTAAGGCTGTAGGATCATAGCCATCTCCGCCTGCGTCCGGGCCTTCACCAGTCTGCTCTTCTCCTGGTGCAGCCGGTTCGGGGAAGCGTTGTGGCGCTCCACCACGATCGTCCGGATGACCAGATCAAAAATGCAGTCCCCGATGAATGCAAAGGTGAGGGGGGAGTAGGTCCCCAGATCTACTTCCCCCAGATCAAATTCCTCTTTAATCCCTTCCAGCAGGTTCATACTCTCTTCCATTTTACTCCCTCACGGGTATCCTCCAGAACGATTCCTTTTTCCAGCAGCTGCGCCCTGATCTCATCGGCCCTGGCAAAGTTCTTTTCCTTCCGGGCTGCCTGCCGTTTGGCGATCAATTCTTCCACTTCCTCCGGAAGCATCTCTTCCTTCTTCTCCACGATCAGGCCGCACACATCGGAAAGCTCCTTGATCTGGCCGAGCAGCCCCTGCAGGAATGCCGGGGAACTGTTCTCATCCGCATGGGTATTGGCGAACTTCACCAGTTCAAAGATGGCTGCGATGGCATCTGCCGTGTTGAAGTCGTCATCCATGGCCTCGTCAAATTTGGCCGTATAGCCTTCCGCTTCCTTCAGAAGGGCCGCCTCTTCTTCGGACAATTCCTTTGCCTGTGCCTTTTCCAGGAGGAAATTCAGGTTGGAAACCGCCGTGCGGATTCTCTCAAGACTGCTTCCGGCCGCCTCCATCAGTTCCGCGCTGAAGTTCAGAGGGCTTCTGTAATGGGCGGAGAGCATGAAGAAACGCACCACCTGCGGATCGTATTTCGCCGTGATATCCCGCACGGTGAAGAAATTTCCCGCAGATTTGCTCATTTTCTTATTGTCAATGTTCAGGAACGCGTTGTGCATCCAGTATCTGGCAAAAGGTTTTCCGTTCGCCGCCTCTGACTGGGCGATCTCATTCTCATGATGAGGGAATACCAGATCCTCTCCGCCGGCATGGATATCGATTTCCTCACCCAGATATTTCTTGCTCATCACAGAGCACTCAATATGCCAGCCCGGGCGTCCGTCGCACCAGGGAGATTCCCAATAGGGCTCGCCGTCCTTTTTCGGCTTCCAGAGCACGAAATCAAGCGGATCTTCCTTCTGATCCTCTCCGGATACCAGAAGGGAACGCTTTCCGCCCTCCAGATCATCCAGATTCTTATGGGAAAGCTTTCCGTACTCACGGAAACTCCTTACCCGATAATAAACGGTGCCGTCCGCCGCCACATAGGCGTGTCCCTTGTCAATCAGTTCCTGAATCATTTCCAGCATCCCGCAGATCTCCTGGGTGGCCTGCGGATGGGTGGTTGCAGGACGCACGTTCAGCGCCTCCATATCCTTCTTGCATTCCGCAATATACCGCTCGGAAATCTCCTGCGCATCCACGCCCTCTTCGATGGCTTTCTTGATGATCTTGTCATCCACATCCGTGAAATTGCTCACATAATTCACGCGGTAACCCTTATGCTCAAAATAGCGCCGCACCGTGTCAAACACGATCATGGGGCGGGCGTTCCCGATATGGATCAGATTGTATACGGTAGGGCCGCATACATACATCTTCACCTCGCCCGGCACAAGGGGCTCAAATTCCTCTTTTCTTCTGGTCAGCGTATTATAGATTTTCATTCTGTATCTCCTTTATTTTTTTCTCCGGCTGCCCTTTCTCAGCCTTACAGCAGCATTCTTTTTCCTGGGGACATCTTTCCTCCCGGCCGCAGGCCGCTCTGTGCGGGCAGTCCTGCTTCAGACACGCCGCTTCCCCTGTTCTTTTAAGGTAACGCACTTGCGCCTCCAGGTCAAGCAATCTGTTGATCAATTCGCTGTTTGCCTTCTGCAGCCCGGATATATCCTCCTTCACCGGATCCGGAAGATCCACCTGATCCATTGTGGCGCGCGGGATCGGCTGATCGCCCCGCTTCACCACCCTGCCCGGCACGCCCACCACCGTGGAATTCGGCGGCACTTCCTTGAGCACCACGCTTCCGGCTCCGATCTTGGAATTCTCCCCAATGGTGAAGGAGCCCAACACCTTGGCCCCGGCGCTGATCATCACATTGTCACAAACCGTAGGATGGCGTTTTCCATGTTCCTTTCCCGTTCCTCCCAGCGTCACGCCCTGATAAAGGGTCACATTGTCCCCGATCACCGCCGTCTCTCCGATGATGACCCCGTTTCCATGGTCAATGAAGAAGCCTTTACCGATCTGTGCGCCCGGATGGATCTCGATCCCTGTCTTGCGCACGCCCCGCTGGGAAATCCATCTCGCCAGAAAATAATGGCCGGACAGATACAGCTTATGGGCCAGCCGGTAATGCAGCATTACTTTAAAGCTCGGGTACAGGAACACTTCCATGGAAGAATGGATCGCCGGATCCCGTTCCCGTATGATACGGATTTCCTCTTTCACATTGCTGATCAGTCCCATTCTTACCACACCGCCTTTCCCCCGATCCCAACAGATATCCGCCAGGAAATAGAATTTCCTGGTGAATAATAATGGTGTGCGCCTCGGCGCACACCCGCGCCGAGCGCGGTTGCCGTCAGGCAACATCTACCCTACGCGCGAGTGCGCATCAACGTTTTTTTATTCACCAGGAAATAGAATTTCCTGGTGAATAAAAAAACCGCCTGCACTGCCGTCTCCTCTTCCCAGAGACGGCAATGCCGCGGTTCCACTCCGATTCAGGCCATCCTTCCGAGATGCCTGCGCTCAATGCGCGTAACGTGCGCTTTCCGTAACCAGCTACTTCCCGCCGCTTCTGTTCCGCGCCGCGCCTTCGCCGGTTCAGCTCCCGGATGCATCTTCAGCCGCCCTTGCCGGGAACGCTTCCAGCCGATGACGTTCCCTCTCTGATGCAGGATTCAGACCTACTCTCTTCCGTTCCAAGCCTTTGCCTGTTTCACCTGGATTTCTTTGAAATCTATACTATTAAGAATATGCGGCCCGCCCTTTTTTGTCAACCCATTTTCGAGCGCCTTTTCATCTGTTCGCGGAACTGCGGCAGGGCGGCGATCCCTTCCTGTGTGACCGGCTTCACCCATTTTCCGGTTCGGGTATACCACAGTTCAAAGATCAGGCGGATCAGTTCATCCGTATAGACAAACGAGAAAACTGCCAGGAACGGCAGATGCAGCACCATGCCGGCGATCCAGGTGGCAGGAACGCTGATGAGGAAGAGGCAGGAAATCTCCAGCACCGTTCCGAATACGGTCTCCCCTCCCGCACGGTAGCAGCTGTTCATGATATAATTGCAGGTGCGGATGGTTCCCGCCAGCAGATAGATCATGAGCATATATTTCCCGTAAAAGAGCGCTTCTTCCCCCAGCCCGAACAGCCCCAGCAGCGGGCGGTTTGCAGCAAGTCCCACCGCGCAGATGACAAAGGTAACCGCAGGGCAGAGTATCGCAAACCCCTTCACATACTGGTAGCCCCTCATGTGGCGGCCAGAACCCACTTCCTTTCCCACCACAACGGAACTGGCATCCGCCAATCCTCCAAAAAACGCATAAACAAAGCCCTCCAGCACGCGGAAAGCCGCCATCGCCGCAATTGCAGGCTCAGACTGCCTGCCGATCACAATGTTAATCAGCATCTGGCCGACGCCGTAAAGCATCTCATTACAAATAATCGGAAAGCATTTGGTCAGATAGCCCTTAATAAAGCCGCCTTCCCAGGAGAACATATCCCGCAGCCTGAGCGTCAGCGTCTTTTTATCCCGCAGCAGGAAGATCAAAAGGACAGCCAGATTCACAACTCCGGATGCCAGCGTTCCCACGGCCGCTCCGGCCGCCCCCATATGCGGCAGGCCGAACCGGCCGTAAATCAGGAGCCAATTCAGGGTAAAATTGGTCAAAAGTCCCAGAATGGAGGCGAACAGCGGCGCCTTCACCCGTTCCGTGGCGCGCATCAGAAAGCTGATAATGGCCGCCAGCACCTGCAGGGGATAGGCATATCCCACAATCCGGATATAAGGAATCCCGACCTGCACAATGTTCTCCTTATCCGTATAAATTCTCAGCAAAAATCCCGGATTTGTGGTTGCCACCCCGGCAAAGAGAAATGCCACCACCAGCATGCAGCTCATGGAAAGGCCAAACGCCCGGTTGATTCCCTTTTCATTTCCCGCCCCCCAATACTGCGCAAAGAAGAGCAACGCTCCCCCGGCGAAGCCAAAGTAGCAGGAAAAGAACAAAGATGCGATCTGGGAACAGATTCCTACCGCAGCCACGGACAGTTCCCCCTCGCTCCCGATCATAATCGTATCCACCATGCTGGCGGTGGTTGAAAGAAAGTTCTGGAGAGCAATCGGCAGCGCAATGGTCAGCACCGAGCCAAAAAACACCTTCCAGTCCAGCTTCTCCTTTTTCAAATCCGTTCCCTCCATCCCTTTATCTCATAAGTATTCCGCTATGGTTTTGACAGAGTCCAAAAGCAGCGGCACTTTCCATTATATCTCCGCCCTGCAGGATTGCAAGCATCTTTTTTCAGAACTTAGTAAACGGCCCGCCTCCCATATGCGGTATCCGGCAGTCCGCCTCCAGGAAGCAGGCCCGCTTGACGCAGTCCATACCATACTTCTTTCTGACGGCGTCCACAGACCGTTCCGCCTGGCCAAACCGATCGTATCTATGGCGCTCGAACAGGCAAAACTGCCTGCCCACAATCTGCCTTGCCCCATAGGCATGCACGCCCAGCTTTCTCAGCGGCTGCCTTCCATTCCAAAGATCGGAAAGCAGTTCCTGCGCCTTATCCCCCAGCTCCCGCGTCACATCTGTGGGCTCCATCAGCTGCCCCTGCCTGCTGGCGCGAAGGAACTGGGAGGTAACCAATTCCACCTGTACACAGGAGACCTGTGCGCCGTCCTCCCTCAGGCGCATGCCGACCGTCTCGCACAGCGACAGAAGGAGCAGGGACGCAGTCCGCCGATCCGTCACGTCCGCCGGAGCTGTCATGCTGTTCCCGTATCCCTTCGCCGGCTGTTCTGCAAAAAGATAGGGTTCCAGTTCCCGCCCGTTGGCATATCCCTGGATGATTTCTCCCTGCTTTTTCAGAACTGCCCTCAGCATATCCGGATCCGCATGTGCCAGCTCCCCGATGGTAAGGATCCCAAGACGGTTCAGCCTGGATGCAGTGGCCGGTCCCACCCAGAACAGTTCCTCCACGGGAAGGGGCCACAGTTTGGACGCCAGTTCATCCGGGTACAGGGTATGCACCCGATCCGAATAAGTCCGAATCTTTTCCAAAAAAGCGCGCGAAGCCTTAGTTTTACGGTGATAAGGAAGTATTCACAACAACTTATTACTAACGCTGACAAACAGGGTGCAAAAAGGTTAACACCAAAGTTAGTTTTACAGGTTGAAGTATGTTATAATAAATTTATAAAAATATTTGATATTCTTTAATGTGCGAGGTAATATATGGCAGTGCTAAGCGAAAACATAAAGTTAGGAAAAAAAGGAATCAATTTTATTACAACAGTTGTTGACGACTGTATGTGTAACTTTCATTCAATTATACAAGAAAATGATATTGGTATTGATGGGCAAATAGAGTTATTTGATGAAAATAAAATTCCAACAGGTAAATTAATAAGCCTTCAAATAAAAACAGGTAAGTCTTATTATGATTTAAATAAATCTGAATGTGTTATTCCTATAGAATCACATAAAAATTATTGGTTAAATCTTGAAATGCCCGTAATTGGAATCGTTTGCATAATGGATGAAAAATACGAAAGCGTTTATTCAGCATTTTGGGTAAATATAAAGGAGTATCTTTTATCATATCCTACAGCAACAAACATCACTTTTAAAATGTGTCAATATAATGAATTTAACAAAGAAAAATTTAGAAAATATTTTTACCAGCTTATCAACGGAAAATTACCTCAAATTGATATGGACGAAACCTTGAGATTATTAAATGGGAATACAGCAGATAAATTATTGGCAATAAATGTATTGCAGGTAAGTTTTTCACACGAAATAAAAGCATGGGAAATATTGTTTTCGATATATGAAAATAATATAGTGGACATTGAATATTCAGATTTTTTTGACTCTGTTTCTTATGCATATTTTCATCCGGATCACTGGATACAAAAAGGAATACATGAATTTAGCCAAGCTTCAACTGAATACGTTAGGAAAAAGGTTGAACAATTTAATAAAAAAGACATTATAAATATTTTACAAACCATAGAAAATCATTTTTTTGATAGAGGTACAATAGGACAAACAGCAGATATAATTATTCAGAACATAAATAATTCAAAAAGTAAATTGCTTGATATTGTGTTAGATACTAATATTGACAGTAATATTAGATTCGACGCTGAGATTATATTGGCACATCAAAATAGGGTATATTATTTGGAAAACATAAGAGATATTAAAACTATGAATGCTGAATGTACTGATTTATTATTAGAATATATTGAAGAATTTGGAGAATATGATTTGTATTAAATCATGTGCGATAGACAGTAGTTTTCTGATATTAAAAGTAGAAAAAATGAAAAGTATTTTTATTTCTGTTACGCAGTAGAACCTCATTTTTGAGGGTACGAGTATAAAATATCATCTAATGGATTTTCACGCTCTGAAAGCCGCATAAATTAAAGTTTTTTTGCCCTCTACTACGTAACATTTCTATCTCAAAACAAATCTACAAGGCTATTATATACACAATAAATATGAGTACAAAAATAGCTTCCGGTATTGGATTTTCCGACATCGGGTAATCCGACGTCGGAAAATCCAACGCAATTAAATAAAAATATATAAAGTAAAGATTAAATAATTACAGATTTAATCAATTACCTATTCCATTCCTTTCCGCCTCTCAATGTTTCCTCTACCCATAAACTGCCGGAACGGAAGTGAAAGGAAGCGGAAATACAAAAATAATTATCCATTCAGAAAATCCATAATTCGTAGAGAGCGCAAGCGGTCTATCCGATTGCGCTCTTGGCTACCTCATAGCAAGGACAGGGAAAACCGTCAAGGACGCGAAGCGCGAAGTTTATCCTTGACGGCTTTCTCTGGCTTTGCTACTTGCTATCTGTCAAAACGGAATTGCAGGATAGCTTTAATAAGCTGTGCTTTCAAATGTTCTTGAATATCATCATTGATATGCCTTCTGTATTTGGACAGATACTTAATGCGTGGGCTATAATGTTTCAAAACTATGTCAATCGCTTCCGGCTCTCCGGCGACAGCCTTTTCAATGACTTCAAAAGGTATCAGTTTCTTGTTCCTCATGTTCTAATCTCTCCATTTCTTTTCGTAATTGTTTTAATGCCGCTAATTTCCAGTAATTCGCTGTACTTCTGCTTCTTCCATACTCTTTTCCGATTTGAGTGTCGGTATAACCGAAGAAAAAGTACAGAAACAAAACATCGCGTCTTTGCTCAGTCAACTTTGATAGTGCGTCGGCTAACCGCTTACTTGCGACAACAATTTTTTGCCTTTTTGCAACAAAGACAGTAGGTCGGTCGTATTGCTCAAAATAAGTGTCCGTTGTAAACGGTTCAAACGACGTTTCAGACATCAAGTATTCAAGTGATACTTCCCGTTTCTGTTTCCGTCCGAAGTCACGGTAAGCAGTCATTGCCGCATTATGGAGAACGACTTTACAAAAAGCGGCAAATGTGTATTCGATATGCTCCTTGTATTCTTCCAAATAAATCATCTAACTCACCCCCTTTCTTCCCAATAGGGGGAACAAGCGTCTAAATTGAAAACCACATAGGTGCTTGTACAATATGAGTTATCAGAACATATTAAATGATTTATAAGTTCATCTTTATGGGCGCAATATCCCGTTGCAAAGATTCGTCTTTTTTTAAGATGTCGTAATAATTGGGAAAAAACACCATAGACCTCCTCACAATTAAAAAAGGAGCCGATAACCGCATTTTTACTCTGCGTGTTATCGGCTCTGCGTCTATGCGTCCGGCTCTTTGATAACTGATATATGTTTCATTTTTAAATTGATTAAAACTTCATTCCTGCATTTAGGACAGTAAAGTAAGAAATTCTTTAGTTCAGTATCTTCCTGTACCCTAATGCGGGTTTTATTATGGCATATAGGGCATAATAGCCATTCTGCTTGCTTCATGGCTGCCCCACGCTCCCTTCCGCATAATGTATCAGCTTTTTCTTCTCCCATGAATTAGTTTTGAAATATATCAATCCGACAATTGCGGGCAATACAGGAGAAACAGCTTGACCGATATAGATACCTGTAAATCCAATATGAATGACAAATGCCAAAATCCAACTTACAGACAATCGGACAAATACTGCGTCCAAAAGCGCGTTTATCATGGCGACGTTTGCGGAGCCTATTCCGATAGTTATACCGAAAGTTGGATTATCCCGAATCTTCAGAAGAAACCGCTTATTCACCAGCTTTTTATAAAAAGATTCGGGATAACTTTTTCATACTTTTAAGACACTTCCGCTGGGATTGGAACGATATATTCCTAAAATTCGGGATAATCTTTTTTTCTGCATCACAGACCGTAGAGCCGTCTTAGCATATCTTCATCGCTAACCGTGTAATTCACTGATTCCGCATCGACAAGGCCTGCACCCATGGCTTTTTCAATCGCTTTCCGCTTGGCCTCCGTATCCGCGTAAGCGTAGATCAACGTTGTTTCAACCTGTTTGTGCCCCAGCCACTGGGAAATCATTGTCAGATCCATTCCATGCTGGTATAAGTGCATGGCCCTGGTGTGCCTCCACAGATGAGGATGAACCCGTTCCGGCACATCGGGGCAGGTTTCCCTTGCCAGTTCCGCATACTTTTGGATGCGGAGCCTTGCCGTATCAT
>ERZ826396.658-NODE-658-length-47912-cov-5.266941_pt1 | contig 47912 bp, 38 predicted proteins | sample MGYA00519926_ERZ826396 | MGnify/ENA primary metagenome ERZ826396 (study PRJEB31778, sample SAMEA3449230) | human gut metagenome | biome: human gut; feature: human-associated habitat; material: faeces | place: United Kingdom | collected 2010/2012 ... | reverse complement strand
CCGAACCCTGCGCCGCAGAAGCCGGATGTCCGTGCCTGGGGAACCAGGTGTCACAGGCGAGGGAAACGGAACGGCATATGCGGAGGGCTGAATAGTAACAAAACACAAAAAGATAGATCCTGGCCACCCGTTTTCTTGTCTGAATATATAAAGGCAGCTGAATGCTATGGCGGCCGTCCTCATCATACGGCCAATACGAATAAGCGGAAAGGAGATACACCAATGAAGCACACAATCCTGTTATGCACAGATACCCGCAAATCGCAGCTTATCTTTCTGGAGTCTACAGAGAGAATCCCCAATCTATATCAGCACCTGCACGCAGCCGCATTGGAATTCTGCCAAACTGAGGAAGGGCGGCGTCTTTTCCTAGCTGGAGGGGGCATCAGCTATCGAATCTTTTTTTCCAATGCCCCCAAGGAACTGCTTCTGAAATACGGCATACAGCATGTGGATATGCTGAATCCGGATCTTTCTATACATCCGGACAGCCTTATATTATCCGATCAGGATGCCGCCGTCCTAGATACAGCTTCTGAGACCGCTTCCAACCCCCAAAAGCTGTCCGTCAGTGAAACGGCTGCCTGTCTGGGAGAAATGTGGGGCATTATGGAAACCCTTGACGGAGAAGGTATTTTTGCCGAAGGCGTTCTCGGAAAAAATCTTCCCCTTCTCATGGAATGGGCAAAGGAATACGCGGTAAATCCCTGCTGCAGCTTAGCCGAATTTTTTTGTGCCAAGTTGGAACAGCTGAAGAGGCAGGGGCAGAATGACTGCCTTCAAAACCAATAAAAACGCAGTCGCTAACCCTCCATAGTCTTAATTACACACGAGCCGGCCCTCCATTCGGAGAGCCGGAAATTTGCAAAAAGTTCTTAAGGCGCTTTTTTACCTAAATTTTACATAGTTCTTACGTTGGAAGGTGGAATCCCTTCCCTATTTTTTGCTATTTTTTACAAAAGCACCCGTCTTTATTCATGCAAAAGCGCTCCGACCCCGGAAATCGAATTTTGATTCCGTATTCTTATATTGAGGGAGGAATTAAGAATGGCCGCTGCCGCTGAACACGAACTGATCGGACAAATCTATCATGCAAAACAGAATCCAGATGCTGCCGATGTCCTCATCCGGCAATACATGGGTTTTATTCGCAGTGAAACCTCTAAATTCACACATCAATCCACAGAAAATGGCTGTGAAGATGAACTGAGCATTTCCATGCTGGCCTTCTATGAATGCATTCTGGGATATGAAAGAAGCCGCGGGGCTTTTCTTTCTTACGCTTCCCGTGCCATCAGGAACCGCCTGATTGACTATTACCGCCGTGAGAAGCGGCACCGAAACGTTCTGTCTTTGAACGCTTCCTCTGGACCGGACGAAGAGAATTCGTTAATCGACACGCTTCAGGATGGGAAAGATGAAATGGAAACATATGAAATACGGGAAGCAAGCCAGAAGGAAATTGAAGAGTTTGGCCGTCAGCTCGCGGAATTCGGCCTGTCCTTTTCCGATGTGGCCGATAACTGCCCCAGACAGGAGCGGACGCTCACGGCCTGCCGTCGCGTGCTGCGTTATGCGGTTTCCCATCCGGAATTGCTGGAACGTTTTGTGAAAAGCAAAAAACTCCCTTTGGGTGAATTGGCATCTGGTTCCGGCACTGACAAAAAGACCATGGAACGGCACAGGAAATATCTGGCCGCTACCCTTTTGGCGTTTACCAACGGATATGAGTTGATCCGCGGCCACCTGTGCCAACTCATTCCCAACTAAGCCCCTTGCCCGCCTTTTATGAAACCTCTGCGTTTCCTACACTGCTCCAGCATCCACTTGTCCCAAAAATCCGATCGACAGCGCGAAGCGAAGATTCCGCGCGCGTTCCTCAGCGCAACAGCGCTTCGGAATGGAGGTAAAAATGACTTATCTTGTGATGGAAACCCACCCCGCTTATGCGGTTCTTCTGGATGAAAAGGGCCGCTACCTGAAAGCGGCCAATATGCGGTATCAGGTGGGAGATACTGTTCAAAACATCATCGAGTTACAATATCCTGTACGTCAGAATCGGAAAGTCCTCGCTTTCCTCAGCAGTGCCGCCGCGCTGGCAGCCTGTCTCTGCCTGTTTTTCTTCGGATACTACCAGCCGAATTATACGCCATACGGCATGCTCCGCCTGCGCATCAATCCGGATGTCAGCATGACGATCAGCAAGACCGAACGGATCCTTGAGCTGGATGCCTTGAATGAAGATGGCGAACGACTTATTGAAAACTATGACTATCACGGAAAAGACCGGGACATTGTCACCGAAGAGCTGGTGGAAAGGGCCATGGATATGGGATATCTCTCGGATGGAGATACCATAGCCATTTCGGTAAACAGTTCAGATGAGGAATGGGGCCGTCAGGAAGAAGAGCAGACCCGTCTCCAGCTGCAGGAAACCGTCGGGAATACTATTACGGTGACGATTGGCATCCCCTCCGAAGAGCCTGATGCGGAACCTTCATCTTCAGAAGAAACTATCCGGATCGTTATCCCCATTGAACCCGCGACACAACCCCAGCCCTCTGTCCCTTCAGAAGATACCAGTGAAGCGGTAAGCGCTCCGGCAGTTCCTTCTGTATCCCATGATGATGACGATGATGATGGGGAACTCCGAGGCGGTTCTGCGGAAAACGACGACAGCCTGGATGATTCCGATGACGAGGAGCAGGATGGGCCAGATGACGGCCAGGATGCACGCGACGACGACCAAGACACGCCAGACGACGACCAGGATTCTCCCGATAATGACGACGATTCCGAAGAAGAGCTGGATGAACCTGATGAAGATGACTGATAAAATACCCGTTGAAAGTGTCTTATCCCAGTCAAAAGGGGATGCGGTCACAGCCTTTGGCATATCCCATTCATCCATTTTAAAAAAAGCAAAAAAATTTTTATCCAGACCCCGATTTCAGAAAATGCCTCCCGTAATCTATAGACAGAAGCAAGAAATTTCTGACTTCATAAAATGATATCACAATTTACAATGGTAAAAGGAGAGTTGACTATGAGAAAAAACAAACTGCGCTTCATCGTAACCGCTTCCCTGGCCTTATCTCTCTCTTTCGGTTTATTAACCGGATGTTCCAAAGAGCAGCAGACGGCCGCCTCAGAAACATCTTTTACTCATCCGTCGGTTGAAAGCAGCACGGAATTCCCGCTGGCCGCCGACAGCGGAACCCTCTATCTGAAGGTGAATCCTGAAATTGCAGTTCAATATGATAAAAACGGAGTTGTCACTTCCGTTGAAGGCCTGAATGCGGATGGCAAATCCATTATCACCCGCGCCGAAAACTACATCGGCCAACACTGCCGCGATGCGGTTCCTTCTCTGGTATCGGAGATCAACGAAGCAGGATATTTTGTTGAAGAAACCGAAGGAGAAGCGCGCCAAATCATCATAGAAGTGGAAAAAGGCTCTGTTATGCCGGACGAAAATTTTCTGGGCGATATCGTATCAGATGTACAGAATTATGTGAATACCATGCAGCTTAACAGCAGCATTCAGCTTCATGGTGAAACTGACTACGGCTCACAGTCTGTAAATGATCCCGGCGATACCGACTACGGCCCCAATGCCGATGGCGTCACCGATTATGACGACACCGACTACGGCCCCAATGCCGATGGTGTCACCGATTATGACGATACCGACTACGGCCCTAACGCCGACGGTGTCACCGATTATGACGATACCGACTATGGCCCTAACGCCGATGGTGTCACAGATTACGACGATACCGACTACGGCCCCAACGCCGACGGTGTCACAGATTACGATGATACCGACTACGGCCCCAATGCCGACGGCGTCACAGATTACGACGATACCGACTACGGCCCTAATGCCGACGGCATCACAGATTACGACGATACCGACTACGGCCCTAATGCTGACGGCGTCACCGATTATGAGGATACCGACTACGGCCCTAACGCTGATGGTGTCACCGATTATGACGATACCGACTACGGCCCCAATGCTGACGGCATCACCGATTATAATGATGATGGGGACGACGGTGATGACGATGATGACGATGACGACGGCGATGATGACGACGATGATGATGACGACGATGATGATGACGGCGACGACGATTAATTCCACCACTCCTGCACAGCTGCGTCACGAACAGAAACATCAGATCAGTCCTCACGAAGATCTGGTATTGACCGGGCGGCTGTGCAGGCTGTTCCCCCATGATTCCCATGCTGGTCCGGACGGCTGTTATCGAATAACCAGCCTGTATTTTGATACCCCTTATGATACCGCCCTGCGCGAGAAACTGGATGGAGTCACCCGGAGAGAGAAATTCCGTCTCAGATATTATGGAACGGATATCTCCTTCATCCGGCTGGAAAAGAAATATAAGGTGAACGGGCTCTGCGGAAAACGCAGTGCTCCTCTCACCCGGGAGCAGACAGAACAGCTTTTAAACGGTCAGTATTCCTTCCTCCTTCAGTCAGAAAATCCCCTTTTGCTGGAATTCTACAGCAAGCTGCAGGGAGCATGCCTGCGTCCCCGCTCGATCGTCTGTTATGATCGAGAGGCCTTCCTCTATCCTCCCGGAAATGTACGCATTACGCTGGACCGAAGGGTACGCACCAGCTCCTGCTGCCAGGATTTTCTGGATCCGAATTTGATCTATATGAATGCGTTTGATTCCTTCACGATCCTTGAGGTGAAATACGATGCCTTTCTGCCGGATTTGATCCGCATGGCGATACAGACGCCCGGGCGTCAGGCTTCCGCCTTTTCCAAATACGCCGTCTGCCGCAGGTTTGATTAAGAGCGCACCGTGTCGCTCCCTCTGCTGCATCGGCTGTATACAACCGCTTTAGAGAAAGGACTTTGCATTTATGCCGGTTACCTTCCAAGATATTTTTAAATCCAGCTTTCTGGAACGAATGGACAGCATCTCTCTTTTTGACATGCTGCTTGCGTTAATCATGGCTTTTCTGCTGGGCCTATTCCTTTTTTTCATCTACAAAAAAAGTTATAGCGGAGTAATGTACTCCGCAAGCTTTGGCGTAACTCTGCTTGTAATGACGCTCATTACCACCCTTCTTATCATGGCCGTAACAAGCAATGTGGTGCTTTCTCTCGGTATGGTCGGCGCACTTTCTATTGTCCGGTTCCGAACCGCGGTCAAGGAACCTATGGATATCGCCTTCCTGTTCTGGGCCATTGCCATCGGCATCGTGCTGGCCGCCGGCCTGATCCCTCTGGCCGTATTCGGAAGCCTGTTCATTGGATTGGTACTTCTGGTTTTTTCCAGCAGAAAAGAAGGGGATTCCCCCTACATTCTCGTCGTGCACTGCGCTTCTTCCCAACTGGAAGCCGATATCAGCGCACTTACAGCAGCGCACGTCAAACGCATGCGGCTGAAGAGCAAAAGCGTACGTCCACAGCAGATGGAACTGAATTATGAAGTGCGGCTGAAAAATGGGGACGCATCCTTTGTCGATGCCCTGAGCAACCTGACAGGCGTCAGCGACGTTATTCTCGTCTCCTATAACGGAGATTACATGGGATAATTCTATGATAAAAAGCAGACACATTGACAGAATCTGTATCGCTGCCATGGGGCTGGCCGCGCTCCTGACACTGCTTTTGATCTTCCTTTCCGGAACCAGGCTTTCAAATACAAAGACGGCCGAAGAATATGCGGTACGGCTGTTTGACGACAGCCGTGTCCATACCATTGACCTTCAGGTGGAAGATTGGGAAGCGTTTATTCAGGATGCGGAAGCGGAACGTTATGTGCCCTGTACAGCGGTCATAAACGGCGAAGCCTTCCAGCAGGTGGGCCTGCGCACCAAAGGAAATAACTCCCTGCGCCTGACCAGCGATTATGGGCTTTACAGATATAGCCTGAAACTGGAATTCGATCATTATCTGGACGGCGGCAATTACTATGGGCTGGATAAATTTTCTTTAGATGCCTCCTTTCAGGACAATACCTATATGAAAACCTGGCTTGCCTACGATATGATGGAATTCATGGGCGTTCCCGCACCTCTGTGCAGTTATGTCTGGGTTACTGTGAATGGGCAACCCTGGGGACTCTTTCTGGCCGTGGAAGAACCGGAAGAATCCTTTGTCAGAAGGGTTTACGGCAGCAATGCCGGCCAGCTTTATAAACCGGAATATCTTTCCCTGAACGCTGACAATTCAGATATTGCCCTGCAATACTCGGATGATGAGCCCGAAAGCTATGCCAATCTTTTCAGAAATGCCAAATTTGATATTACATATGCGGATCAGAAGAGGCTGATTGAAGCTTTATATATTCTCTCCACCGGAGAAAATCTGGATACAGCAGTTGATGTGGATCAAACGCTCCGTTACTTTGCCGCTCAGGTATTCCTGATGAACCAGGACAGCTATCTTGGGCGCACGGGCCATAATTATTATCTCTATGAAGAGAACGGACGCCTTTCCATTCTTCCATGGGATTACAATCTGGCTTTCGGTACCTATGCATTGGGCATGACGGATCCGATCCGTGATCCCAATATATTAATCAATTACCCAATCCATACGCCCGCCCCCGCAGAAGTGATGCTCAATCGGCCGCTTTACCATAATCTGATGAAGAACGACGAATACTTTGCTATGTACCGCTCTTATATGAACCAGCTGATACGGGATTACTTTGAAAGCGGGTTGTATGAACGGAAAATTCGCCAAATCCAGGAGTTAACCACACCTTATGTGCAAAGCGATCCCACCGCTTTCTGCAGCTATAAGGAGTATTTGCAGGCAGTCGATACGCTTCTTGATGTCTGCCGCCTGAGGGCGGAAAGCATACGCGGACAGCTGGATGGCAGAATCCCGGCAACTTTTAAAGAACAGGCTGAAACTCCCAAAACCGGTGTGGACGCATCCGGCATTGATCTTACTGCCTTAGGCTATTTTGATGACCTTGAACATTCCAAAGCCCGGCAGGAAGCCGCCCTAAAGCAGGTGCTTGCCTCGGATTTTATTCCTTCCACCTAGCCTTCCTTTTCCGAAACGAGCATTTTTTTCAGTTCTGCGATGGAAAGGCCCTCCTCCCTTAATCTCTTTATAAGCGAGATTCTTTCTATGCTTTCCTTCCTTTTATACCTTCGCGTCAAATTCTCCTCCTCCTGCTCAAATGGCAGGAGGCCTTCTTCTGTGTAAAATTTTAATGTGCTGTATCTTACCTCAGTCAGGCGAACCAGCTCTCCTATCGTCACATACTCCGCCTGGCGGATCGTTTCCATACTTCTTTGCCTTGACATGCCGCCTCCGTTTCTTAACTGAGAGCCATCATAATCACAGTCATCATATTAATCATACTGTCCACATACCCAATCATTTCCTTGATTATTCTGCCGGAAGGAGATGCGCAGAGCGCCTTCACCTTTTCCTTCAACGCTTTCTGTTCGTATTTGGAGAAATACTCCTTCAGGCATTTGCCCCTTTCCAAAAGAATGGTGAGCAATGCCACATCATCTGTAAGTTCCACATCTTCCAAAAGTTCTGCACGAACTTCATTGATTACACCCTCAAGCGCTTCTTTTTTGGGATGATAACTCTTTGCTGAGCCAAACATTCCGGCCTTACCCACTTCTGCAAGTCCTTCTGCCGCCAGAGAAGCGCCTATCGACTCCACCAGTTCCCGCATTCTCTTATCTATGAAAGAATAGGTATAATCCGTAATTATATTTTCCAGCTTCATTGGCTTTGCCTGGTTGATGTAATCATACAGGGGGGCAAGATGCGCCTCCTTATCAGGAAGCGCCCCTATCACTTCCACCCGCTTTCCTTCCAAGCGAACACATCCCTCCATCTGCAGTTCAAGCAAACCTCCTGCTACCAGGCAGACCACCTTTTCCGTGTTAAGCGTTCCCAGCTCCCCTTTTCCATTTACTGCACAGATCAAATATTCCTGTACCACAGTTAAATCTCTCATATTCTCTCCTTCCTAATTCTCTATCACTTATATTGTTCATCCTCTTTCACTTACTTCTTATTACTTATTACTTATTACTTACTACTTATGATTTAACTATATCACTCTTTTTTGTTTTGTCAATCCTTACTCTCTGTTTTAGAGGGATCAAATCATAACGAACGGTTTCTTTATAGATTGCTGTTGATTTCAGACATAAAAAAGAGCTGACATTACGCCAGCTCCTGTTCTATCTTCTTCTGCAGTTCATTCTTGGAAACCGCTCCCACGATCCGGGCCTTTTCCTGTCCGTTCTTGAACACCAGGAAGGTGGGAATGTTCATCACCTTATATTTTCCGGCGATATCCATGCTCTCGTCGATGTTGAGCTTTCCGACCTTGGCCTTATCGGCCAGTTCTTCAGCCAGCTGCTCCACCACCGGAGCCATCATCTTGCAGGGGCCGCACCAATCCGCGTAGAAATCCACCAGAACCGGCTTGTCGGACTCCAATACCTCTTTTTCAAAATTCGCTGATGTAAATTTATATTCCATAATCCTTCCTCCTTTTCCCTTATTCTAACCACATTCCCGCTGCCCATGCAGGGCCGGGGTGGCATCCGTAATGTCCCATTTCTCAACCTGCGGTCTATCCTTAGAATATTACACATTCTCATCCTTTGCAAGGGTAATCTGGTATTTGCAGATCGGATTGCCCAGGGTGCTGAATCGTTCCTCATATTCCGTCATCACATTCCCCTGCATCAGCCGCGGATCTTTGTGCAAATCATAGGTCACTTCCTCTGCAACCCAGCCTGCGGGTTCCAGTTCCTCAAGGGCAAAGTCAAACAGCGCCCGGTTATCCGTCTTAAATTCAATCCTGCCGCCTTCTTTCAGGATCTTAGCATATCTGTTCAGGAACTGCCTGGAAGGCAGACGGCGCTTGGCATGTCTGTCTTTCGGCCAGGGATCGGAGAAATTCAGATAGATCCGATCTATCTCTCCTTTTCCGAATACCTCCGTAATTTCCTCCGCATCCATTCGGATGAACCGCACATTGGGCAGTTCTTCTTCCTCCATCTTCTGGATCCCACGCAACAGCACGCTGGAATACTTCTCTATCCCGATATAATTGATATCCGGATGAAGCGCGGCCATTCCCATCAGGAACTTTCCTTTTCCCATGCCGATTTCAAGGTGGATCGGCGCATCATTTCCAAACACATCTCTCCACCTGCCCGCCTGTTCTTTCGGATCATGCACCACAAACCGGCTGGCGGCAATGGCCTCTCTTGAACCTGGTATATTTTTCAGTCTCATCTTTTCCTCATTTCTATGCGGCCGTTCGTTTCCGCACCTGTATTTCCCCTGGTTAGGCGATAGTCTCATTTTTGCACGAACCAGCCGAAAATGAAAAGCCTGTTTCTGTGCCCGAAAGTATCCCTTCTAAGACCTGGACGTTTCTTTCCACAAAGGGACATATTCTGACGGAAGGCATCCGCACTTTTCCGCAAAGATACGGGAGAAAGAAGCGTAGTTTTTAAATCCCACCTGTTCCATCACATCTTTTACAGTATATGCCTGCTTTCTATCCATTAGTTTCTTGGCCTCACGAAAGCGGATTTCATTTACATAATCGTTAATGCTGCATCCTGCTGCCGCTATGAATTTCTGTCCCAAATAAGCGGTATTTCTGTGCAGGCGCTGCGCAAATAGGCGAACAGAGCAATCCGATGCATAGTTTTTGCGAATATATAGCTGAATATATAGGATCGGTTCATCGTTGCATCGATTTTTCTCCTCCATCAGCCAAAACATGCATTCTTCTGCAAGATTGCTACACCGTTCAAAAAAATTCTCCTCCTGTTCCTGACTCCAATATTTTAGGATACTATCATCCGTTATGCCTGCTTTTTGTTCAAACAGTCGGATAACGTTCATAATTGCCTCTTCTTGTACCTCGCAGTTCTTTTCCTGTATACGCTGCAGCAGCTGTTCCCCAACGTCTTTCACGCGCCCGGTATTCAGCGCCATCAATTCTTCTGCCAGTTCTTCACACAGCGCATGGCTTTCTTCTTTCCATTCTATGTCAGCTTCCCGCTCCTGCCCCTCATTTTCTTCTCTATTTCGCTGTGCCTCTTCTTCCAGTCCGCCCAGGCGGTGCTCCTTTTCCAGCGTTCGGAGCCGTCTGACCGCGCTTTCCATGGTTTCCTCGAACTCTTCCGCAAACACTGGCTTGAGCAGATATTCGCATACACCAAGGTTCAGCGCCCCTCTTGCATATTCAAAGGTATCATAGCCGCTGATAATCACGAATACAACTGGCTCCTTCAGCACCTGTTTCATTTCCCGGATCAGTTCCAGGCCGTCCATTTCCGGCATGCTCACGTCCGTAAGCACAATCTGAGGGGCCTGCTGCCCGCAGCCTTCCAACGCTTCCTTTCCGCTGGCGTATTCTCCCACCAGTTCATACATTCTGTCGTTTCCCAGGAGCATTCTCAGATTCTCCCTGGCCAGAGGTTCATCATCCACAATCATTACCCGGATCATTCTGCCTCTCCTCTCTCTTTTCAGGTATGCCAAAGGTCACCGAAGTTCCTTTTCCCAATTCGCTTTCAATCTTAAACTCCATATCCGCTCCATAATACAGGCGCAGACGGGTATATACATTCCGCAGCCCTATGCAGCTGGACTGTGCGGCGCTCTGCGTCAGGCCAGCCTCCACCTGCATCAGCCGCTGTGCGCTCATGCCGCTTCCGCTGTCCGCCACCTGTACCCGGATATTCCCTTCGCTGCGGCTGATTGCGATACGCACCTGTCCGCCTTTCTCCATTTTCTGTATACCATGCTTACATGCATTCTCCACCAGAGGCTGTATACTCATTTTAGGAAGGATGCAGTCCATCACATCTTCTTTTGTCTCAATAGAATAGGAAATTCTATCCCCAAAACGCAACTTCTCTATTTCCAGATACATTTGAATGAATTCCAGTTCTTCATGCAGCGGAATCAGTTCTTCTTTTCCGTTCAGCAGATTGCGCATCATTTTGGACAAATACCGGATCACCCAGATAATCTCCGTATATTTGTTCCGCATACAGACCACCAGCACCGCATTAAGCGTATTGAACAAAAAGTGGGGATTCACCTGGCTGATCAACTGATTCAACTGAGCGCGCACTTGTTCCAGCTCCATCTCCTTTTTCTGCATGTTTAGCGCATAAACATCGTTCACCAATGTCTCCAACCGGGCAGACATATTATTGAAGCTTTCTATCAGGCTGCCCACTTCATCGCTGGATGGCTCTGTAGAGATACGCGGAAATTCATTATCTCTGATATGCGACATTTCCACTGCCAATAAATGCATTCTCTTCGTATAAGATGAAGTCATCTGCCAGGTTACAATCGTTCCGATCAGCAGACAGATCAACCCGGCGACCAATGGAACGCTCAGGAGCAAAATTTGCTCTCCATACCCTCTTTCCATACGGACGGCGGCAATTTGCCATCCCTCCATCAGCTGATCTTCTCCCGCCGGAATGATCTGATATTCCTTTCCCTCCCATATAGTTTCATCAAAGATCGCAAGTTCTTCTATATTGACCGGTTCATATTCCGCCCCTGAAGAGACTACAATTTCTCCGGAAGGATTAATCAGCATATATACATAATTTTCCATCCCATCATAGACTATGCTGTACAGTCCGGCCATACTCAGATCCGCTTTAACACTGATCAGAAACTCCCCTTGCTTCATCCAATATAAAACGCTGATCGAAGGGGAACGGACGCTGTTTCCGGACATGGTATGATCGAATTCCAGCCCGGATACAAGCATCAGGCTGCCTTCCCCATCTTCATAACGGCTGCGGTATTCTTCCATGCGTTCATTTCCGTCCATTTTCCGATAAACTGCAGAATTCAGCAGGGTAGGATTATCCGAATAAATCTCTATCCCCTCCACATCATCCACCGCTTGGTCATATTTTAGAAGCCTGCTGGTGATCTCTTCATTATAAGAATCATAGAAATCACCATAGCCCAGGTATTTACGGGATACAATATCCATTACTTCCTCATCAGATCCGCAGATTATCGCCAGATTCTTCGCAGAAACTACCGCATTCTCAATGCTGTATGCCACTCTTATCATGGCGGTCCGTAAGTTTTCATCTTCTCTCCGATCTACAAAAAATTGAAGCAGCGCTGTGCTGAGCCAGGAAAGAAACAGGATTGGAACCAAAATCCCCGCAATATAAAGTACAAGCATTTTTTTCGCCAAAGTCAGATTATTGATCCACTGTTTCATAGGCGCTTTTTTTGTCCCCCTGTTTCCTGTATTCTGCCGGTGTCATCTTCTCTTTTTCCCTAAATTTTCGGCAGAAATATTCCATACTCCCAAAACCGGTTAAAAGCGCGATCTCCGAAAGGCTCTTTGCGCTTTTTATAAGCTGGCGTTTCGCCTCTTCCAGGCGGAATGCGTTTAGATACGTTCTAAAAGACATATCAAAGAGATGCCGAAAAAGCTTTCCCGTATAGTTCTCATTATAATGGAAAGTCTCTGCCAAATCCGATAACTTCAAATCCTCCCGATAATGTTTCCTGATATACTCTTCCATCCTCTGGCGGATCCCTTCCTCTTCCCCGCTGATCTCCCTTGCACAATCCACTCTGACAGAGGCAAGATATTCAACAATCTCTTCTAGAACCATAAACCGGCCAATATCCCTTATACGCTCAACCGCTTCCTCCGCCCTCTCCCTTTCCAGGCTTCCTTCAGGCAGGCTGGCATGCAGTTTTTCAAGGCACTCTACGCCAAATTGCCTTACTGCATCCGGCGATGCCCCGCTCGCCTTCAATTCCAGATAAAGGGCTTTCTCAAAGGAATCTTCTCCCTTTTCAGCTTTCTCTTTACTCACCTGGCTTCCACACAGATATTTCTCTCCAAGCTGGTAAATACGGTTGGGACAATACGGTAGCCCCACCACGTTCTCCCCCTCCCCTGTTCCGCTCAGAATCCTGCTGTAGCAACGGTAGAATGCTTGATCCTTCCGTTTCATGCATTGAGCAAATGCCCGCGCAGCCCCTCCCTTGGAAAAAGGATCACTGATTGCTGCAATCACCCGCGGATGTGTCTTCAAAAGGACTTCCTGCAGAACTTCCGCACATTCCTCGTATCCCCTGCGGGTTGGATCGTATAGATTATCAAGGGCAAGGACAGAATTGGGCGCCAGTGTGAATACGCGATATCTGGCAAATTCCTTTTTCCTTTCCTTGAAAAATGCATATATCTCTTCTTCCATCTCTGCTGCGCCGCTTTCTCCCGGACAGGAAAGCAGGTATACGATTCCATAAGGGTATTGCTCCAGTTCGAGGAGCAAATTCAGCTTAAAATCTTCCTCCTCCGTCAAAAAATCAGAAAGCGCTTTCTGCAGGTATCCGGAAAGCAGCGATTTCAGCTTTCTTTCCGTTTCCTGTGCCTTTTCCCTCCTACAGGCCTGCTTATCCAGTTCCGGTTTCAGCCGCTCCAGCTGGGCATAGATCTCTTCTTCGTCAATGGGCTTGAGAAGATACGCCTCCGCCCTCAGATGGATAGAGCGCTTCACATACTCAAATCTGTCATAGCCGCTCAGAATAATGAAGCGCGGTGCATCCTCTTTTTCTGCCTGAATCCTCTCCATCATCCTCAGGCCGTCCTCTCCTGGCATACTGATATCTGTGATAATCAGATCTGGCTTCAAAAGTTCCATCAGATGCATGGCCCTGGCACTGCTTGAAGCCGTTCCCACCAAACGGAAACCATGCGCTTCCCAATCCACATAACAGGTCAAGCCTTCCAGAACAATTTCCTCATCATCCACCACCAAAACCTTATAATATTCCATTCGTCCGATCACCCCTCGCTTTTCAGTCTATATTGGATCACTTCGTTGATATGCTGAATATAGACTTCATAGCCGGTTTTCGCATATGCTTCCTGGAATTCCTCCCACAGGCTGTCAAATCGTTCCAGGCGGCATTGAATCAATTTCGGCAAATATTCACTTCGGCAGGCATCTGCCCGCTTCTTGGAAGAATCTGCCGCAGAGCCAGACGGAAAAGTAATCTGCCAGGTGGGATAATAGATTGGATTCTCTTCCGGCTCATTAAAAAAGTCGGCAAACGTTTGATATCCATAGCTGTCCAGCAGCTTTTTATCATATTCTGACAGGGAATCATAGAATTCACCTGGCTGGTAAAACGCTGATGTGGCATTTCCATCGGAAAAGGAGCCCTCAATCTTGGGCGCATAGCTGGTCAAAGCATTGGCCTTATTCTCATATTTCCATGAAATTTGAGCCTGCTCTGCCCTCATATCCTCTGTACGGTAGAACATTCCGTTCTCATCCACCAGATAATCTTCTCCTTCTATTCCCCAGCCAAAAATTTTCTGCCATCTTTCATCCAACATATCGTCAAACAGCTGAAGCACCCGGGCCGGATCCTTACAGGAAGTCGTAATCATGAAGCCTCTTCCATAGTTTACCACCGGCTTTTCCATATAATGTTCTTCTATCCCTTCCTCGTATACCAGAGGGATGCTCAGATAGGTATATTCATACATTCCTCTGGATTCCAGGCTCTCGTTCACCAATCCCACGTTCCAGTATTGATCAGAAAATCCAAGCACATTTCCTTCCGACAGTTTCTCAATATACTGACTATAATTAAACAAACAGGCCTCCGGATCTATCAATCCCTCCGCATTGGCCTCACATAACTTCCGGTAAAAGCGCTCCGCGATATCCATAGTCATATAATCATAGGCTGTACATGTTTCCTCATCCACTATGCAGTTCCCATTATTCGGATATCCGGCAAGGAACTGCGGAGGATTCACTAACCCATAATTGAATTCCCCATCATTCAGAATCGTATAGCCGATGGTCTTTTTTCCATTGGTCTGAGGATATTTCTCCACATATCTCTCTATCAGATCAAAATATTCATCCAGCGTTGTCAATTTGGGATAACCAAATTCCTCCAGAACCCGTTTCTGTATGAAAAATCCGGTTCCATTGTTGCGCGTCATATAGGTGTGATCCCCATAGTAAATCCCATAATCCGGCAACACATAAATATGTCCATCATCCGCCTTCATACGTTCCATATATGGTTCGTAGTGGGCATACAGTCTGGGATAATTGGGAAGTAGGTCTTCAAGAGGTACGGCTCCGCCGCTGGAAATGATTTCCTCATTGCTGAACATAATATCCGGATAATCTCCGGTAGCGATCAGAACATCATATAGCTCCTCATTATCACGGTCATTCCGCTCAAATGTACAGGTGACTTTGAGTTCCTCTTCCAGCATGGCATATATTTTATTGTTCTGGGTCGGGATCTCGGAACTGGTCATAATAGACAGCGTAAACGGATATCTGTTTTCATCTTCTGCTGTTCTACTGCCGCATCCAGTCAATGTGGGAACTAGAAGCGTAAAGATAAGAAGCAGCGTGAGGCTGTATCTTATCCGAACAGTATCTCTCTTTCCTCCCATACCTTTTCCCCCTGACGAATCAATACCTTTTCCTCATAAAGGAAACATCAAACAGGCCGGAGTGCCTTACGGCACAGCAGCCTGTTCTTTTTCTATCCTTAGAACCTGTATCTATTTCCAGATCCGATATCTGCCGCTGAGTGCCAGCAGCGCGAACAGATACAGACAGTTGTCATAATACCTTCTGTTCCCCGTGCGGAGCGGTGTATTCCAAAGCCTCATAGCGCAGTCTGCCGCATAAGCCCCCTGCGCGGCCAGGCTGGCCTGGGCCACCGTTGCCATCAGTCCCACCGGGTGCAATGCCTTGCCCGGAAGAATGGTCCCGTCGATCAAGTAGATTCCGTCATCATGATCCTTCACCGTCTCACAGAAGAAACGCTGGATGCGATCCGACTGTCCCTGTTCCCATTCATCTGCCCCAAACCATTCATAGTCCAGCGCGATATTGGCAGCTGTACGGTAAGCATCACTATAGAACCAGTCATGCCGCCCATACTGTCCCTGATGCCCCATATGCGGCGTGCCGTCATATTCCGAATACTCCGGCGACAGGCCCGTTACAGGATGACAGGCCTTTTTCAAATACTCCCGGCTGGCTTCTGCAGCCTTCTTCCAGAACTCCCGATCCGCTTCATCCGCCCAGAGCGCAAATAATTCATAGAAATGCGGAAGATGATAGGAAGGATCCGTCCAGTCACAGTCAGGGATGAATTTAATCAGATGGTTAGAGGGTTCCCACATGGGATATCCACCTTTTCCATCCTCTCCCTTATGCACGCACGCATGCAGAATCGCCCGCGCCTCCTTGGAATAGCAGTAGATCCCTTCTCCGTCTCCCCAGCGATTGGACGCAAAGAAGAGGGCCATCGCAAAGAATTCCTCTCCGTCCGGCGCGGGACCGTAGGCGTTTTTCGTCCCGTCCGGCTTGCAGGACCAGGCAAAATATCCGGCATTCTCTCCGCTTTCCATCCACATATAGGTTTTGGCCCATTTCCAGATGCGGTCAAATTCCTCTTTTTTATCCAGCTGCACGCATACCATCATGCCATAGGACATTCCTTCCGTCCTGGCATCCACATTGCCCGTATCTTCCAGATATCCCATGTCCTCTCCCACAGGATGGTAGATCCGTTCTTCCTCACTGCCATAGTACATCGTTTGGAAAGTCTCTTCGATCCTTTGATCGATCTCTTCCTGGGCAATCCCCAGTTCGGCAAATACATTGCGGTATTCTCCCGTATAAAATGCCCCTTTCATTCTTACTCCTATCTGCGCGCTTTCACGCGCGTACATAATTATGGATAGTGAAAGCGCTCCTCTTTCACTCTTTCACGCCTCCGATTGTCAGTCCTGTCACAAAGTATCTCTGCAGGAACGGATACAGACACACAATCGGGATCGCCGTGATAATCGTTGCCGCTGCCCGGATGGACGCCGGCGTCACCTGCCCTCCGCTCACCTGGTTCGCCAGTGAGTTCGTATTGCCGCTCTGGTTCGTCACGCTGGACAGCAGCTTCATCAACTCATACTGCAAAGTGGTATATTCTTCGCTCATTCGGTTGTACAGCATCGCATCGAACCAGGAGTTCCACTGTCCTACTGCAATGAACAGGGCGATCGTTGCAAATACAGGCATACACAGAGGGGCCACAATCTTGCAGAAAATGGTAAAATGCCCCGCTCCATCCATCTTCGCTGATTCCTCCAGGCTGTCAGGCAGTCCGTTCATATAAGTGCGGATCACGAGCATGTTAAAAGCGGATACCGCGCCCGGAACGATATATACCCAGAAACTATTGGTGAGCCCCAGGCCTCTGTAGAGCAGGAATGTGGGGATCAGTCCGCCGTTCACATACATGGTTACCACATACAGGAAAGATACCGGCTTCGCCAGTATGAAGTTCTTCCGGCTGAGCACATAGGCCAGCAGCGCTGTCACGGACAGCTGAAGCAGCGTGGCGATCACCGTACGCAGCACGGAGATCTTAAGTGCGGTCAGCATGGTGCTCTTCTGCAGAACTGTCGCATAGTTATCCAGGGTAAATTTACGCGGCCACAGGTAAATGCCTCCACGAAGGGCGTCTGTCCCGTCGTTGAATGAAATCGCCAGTGTATTCAGGATAGGATACAATGTCACTACTACAAATAATACCATAATAAAGGTGTTGACGCAGACAAAAATCTTGTCTCCGAGCGTCGTTTTGTACTTTTTCTTCGGAACAACGATTTTTTCTTTTTTTGCTCTCATCTTCATCCCTCCTAAAACAGCCGCTCTTCACCGGCAGCTTTTGCTGCGGAATTCGCCAGCAAGATCAGGATAATACTCACCACGCTCTTGAATATGCCGGCTGCGGTACCTAACGCATAGTCACCCTGACTGATACCATATTTAAGCACATAGATATCGATGGTCTGAGAAACGCTCTGCACCACGCCGTTTCCCAACAGGTACTGTACTTCAAACCCTGCGTTCAAAACATTTCCTACATTAATCAGAAGAAGGATGAAAATCGTAGGTTTCAGAGAAGGCAGCGTGATATTCCACATCTTACGGAATCTGCCCGCTCCGTCTATGGATGCCGCTTCATACAAATCCGGATTGATGGATGTGATGGATGCCAGATAAATGATGGCGTTCCATCCTGTCTCCTTCCATACATTGGAGAAGCCTACGATCCACCAGAAATACTTAGGCTGGGCAAACCAGTTAATCGGTGCATCTATGATGTGAAGTGCCTGAAGCACCTGATTGACAATGCCGTGCTCCATGGAAAGCACATCCTGAACAATACCGGTTACGATGATCCAGGAAAGGAAATGGGGCAGATAGGAAATGGTCTGCACACATTTCTTGCCTTTGCTGCTCTTCACCTCGTTCAGAAGCAGTGCAAATCCGATTGCGAAAACCGTGCTCATAACCAGATTGATCACGCCCATCGCCAGCGTGTTCCGAATCGTTCCGATGAAAATGTCACTGGAAAACAGATCGGCAAAATTCTCCAGCCCCACGAACTTGGAGCCCAGCATGCCGTCCTTCGGCTTATAATCCTCAAAGGCAATGATCCAGCCTCCCAGAGGAGCATAATAAAAGATGATCGCATAGATAATGAACGGAATGGTCAGAAGGATCAGTTCTTTCTGCTTGACGATTTCCTTCCAGGTAATCTTCCGTTTCTGTACTGCAACCGCACCTGCGGCCTTCTTTTTACCCGCCATATTCTCACCTCGCTCATTTCAGGACGAAGGCGGCTGCGATTCGTCACAGCCGCCCTCCGTTGTCTTAATCAGGGAACCTGATTTCAATCCTTATTCTGCCGCAGCCTCAGTGGAAGCCTCTTCGGTACTTTCTGCCGTCTCGGCAGCCGTTTCCGTCGTTGTCTCCTCTACCGCTTCAGTGGTCTCTACTGTTTCAGTGGAGGCTTCTTCCGCTTCAGTCTCTTCCGCTGTATCAGAAGCGGGGGCGCCGCCTGCAACTTCCATACGTCTGTCTACTTCCGCCTGAAGTTCGCTAAGCAGTGCGTCAAAATCCACTCTCTCCTGAAGGAGGGCCTGATAATCAGCCCATGCGGTTTCATAGTCATCCGCCATACATACCTGAGGCAGATATTCCATCTTGGTCTCCGCCAGATTCAGCCACGCTTCTCCGCCAGGGGTGCTGGATGTCATGTTATTGGAGAAACTCCACAGAGGATACCAAGGATATTCGCTGGTATTGCTGGGGGTCAGCAGACCGGTAAAGTTCTCCACACCGTATGCTTCCAGGCATGCCTGCTCTTCCGGAAGCAGGGAAGCGAAGAATTCAGAAGGCTGATCGTTCGGGTTTGCAGCATTGATTCCATCGGGATCCATGCCTGAATACTGAGGGAAGAAGGAATACGGGCAGAGATTGGAAGCCTTGTAGTTCGCATCCACCGCGTTCTGACGCATGGTTTCATCTCTGTAATACTCGCCGTTCTCATCAACCAGGTAATCCTGTCCTTCGATTCCCCAGAAACGAAGCTGATGTACTTCCGGATCCAGAAGGTCATTCACAAACTGCAGCGCGCCTTCCACATCCTCACAGCTGATGCTGATGCCAAGTCCGTTGGAAACGTCCGGATTGCTTGCAGACGTCGGCGGATCATAGTAAGCGGGGGTCACGCTCTCGTCGATAACGATGTCAAGCGGTACATATGTACATCCTTCCAGGCCCTGGGTCTTGATGGAATCTTCTGCGCTCTGGTAATTCCAGCGCTGATCGATCATTCCCAGCACACGGCCGGAGGAAAGGGTTGCGATATAAGAGTCATAGCTCGCAGTAAAGGTTTCCGGATAGATGATGCCGTTCTTATACATCTCATTCAGGATTCCATAATACTCATGAGCGGTTTCCGTGGTGTTGTAGTCCATTACAACAGGATGATTCGGATCTTCGGAATTGTCCACGATCGCGCAGCCATCGTTCGGATACCCATCCAGGAACAGCGGCACGTTCTCCAAAGCGAAATATCTCCAGTCATCTGTACAGAAGGTGAAGCCAATATTCGTAGTCTCACCGTCAGGCATGGTCGGATTTTCTTCCAGATAAGCAGCGATCAGATCGAAATACTCGTCGATCGTATTGATTTCCGGATATCCTGCCCACTCCAGCACTCTGGTCTGGATCCACCAAGCTTCTCCGCCATGGTAATTGGCAAGTCCGCCCCACTTATAGTTGCCGAACTGAGGGATGATGTAGATGTGTCCGTCTTCCGCACGCACCTGATCCCACTGGGATTCTGACCAGAAATTCTTGATGTTCGGGTAATCGTCCCAATATTCATCGATCGGGATATAAGCGCCTGCATCCATCATCAGCTGATGTCCGCTGGAGGCTACCACAAAGTCAGGATACTCTCCTCCGGCCACCAGAACGCCGATCGCTTCTTCCGCAGTCTGTCCGGTCAGCCATGTTTCTTTACAGGTTGCCCCTGTCAGTTTGGCGATCTCAAGCATCGCCGCATTATCGTCATTGATTTCTGCGCCCGGGAATGCGATAAAGCAGGTAAACTCCTTATAATCCCCGCTGTCTGCGCTGTCCGTTCCTCCGGAAGCCTCCGTACCCTGTGCGCTCTCTCCTGATGAACTGGTGGAAGCGCTGTCCGTTCCTCCGCAGGCCGCTAACGATAAAGCCATCGCGCCTGCCAGAATCAATGACATCCATTTCTTTGCCTTTCTCATCCTTTTCCTCCCTTTCTAAGATTTTCTTTTTGATTTTATGTAATGCTTTTCCTCTTGCTGTATGTAAATATCATAACAATGGTTTTTTCTGATGTAATTATCATAATTATAGGTTTTACTGTGAAAATCGGATATTGTATGTGCAACTTTTATATAGTTTTATATAAGTTCAATAGACATATTGTATATATTTTTATTTGTCTGTTGCTCTATAAAGGAAAATACGCCAAATGCAAACGTGTCCCGGCAAACAGCATATCCACTGCAGCGTTGAGGGCAGGGGAACATGCCGGCAGAAAGGGCGTAAGAACTCGAAGGGCTGAGCAATAACAGATATTTGTGAATTTTTTCTTAAGTCTCTTAATTTCAGCGTCGGGATAGTGTATGATAAGATAGATTTGATAAACTTAGTAATAGAACGGTATAAAAACAGCTGTTCTGAATTATATTTTAAAATTTAAGAAGGGATAACGTCTTGTTTCAAAAGATGTGTACGAAAAAAGAATTTCCTCGAAGTTACGCCAAAAAGATACAAAAAAAGCACCCGACCTTTCCGCTCTTTCTGGCTGCTATTCTGCTCCTTGCCTCTTCCCTCTCCTTTCCTGTAAGGGCAGCGGAGGTGGATGAGCAGGCGGAGGTCGAGGCGCGCAGGGAGATGACCGTTGAATCCAATGAAAGGGAAAACTGGCCGCTAGGCCCGCAGGTGGGCGCTCAGTCAGCCATCCTTATGGAAGCGAAGACTGGCGCTATCTTATATGAAAAGAATATCCATGACCATCTCTATCCTGCCAGCATTACCAAAATTCTGACAGGGTTGATCGCTATTGAACAATGTCCTCTGGATGATGTGGTCACCTATTCCAACGAAGCTGTCAATAGTATTGACTGGCGTACCGATTCCAACATTGGAATCAAGGCAGGGGAACAGATCACTGTTGAGCAGTCTCTATACGGACTGCTGGTTGGTTCCGCCAATGAAGCGGCCAATGCACTGGGAGAACATATCAGTGGAAGCATGGAAGCCTTTGCGGAACTAATGAATGAACGGGCAGCACAGCTGGGATGCGTAGATTCTCATTTTGTAACTACCAACGGCATCCATGATGAGAATCATTATACCTCTGCTTATGATATGGCATTGATCGCACGGGCATTCTTTGACAACGATATGCTCTGTAAGATCTCCAGCACTGCCAATTATATCATTCCCCGTTCAGCAACTGTCAGTGAAGAACTCTATGTCACATCGCGCAATCAGCTGCTTCCGGGAAAAGAATATGCTTATGAATATCTGGTGGGAAGCAAAACCGGCTATACCTCAGAAGCCCGTCAGACATTGGTTTCCTGCGCCCAGAAAGACGGCATGAAACTCATATGCGTGGTCATGAAGGAAGAATCTCCGTCCCAGTTCACGGATACCATAGATCTGTTCAACTATGGCTTCAGCAACTTCCATATGGTGAATGTGGCGGATGAGGATACCTCTTATACGGTGGGCAATAACAGTTTCTTTGAGTCGGACAGCGATGTGTTCGGCAACTCTACCCCTATCCTATCCATCAATCCGTCCGACGTCATCATTCTTCCGAATACAGCGGAATATGAAGACGCGGTATCCACGCTCAGCTATGAAGACGCACAGGAAAACGGCTCGGCCGCCGTGATAGAATTCACTTATAACGGCGTATATGTAGGAAGCGCCTCTGTGGATATTGCCAGTCAGGAGGCCGGTGATCCTTCTCAGAATTCCCTGCCTGTCGCTGTAGGGACGGGAGGGGACGGAACATCTTCCGACACCGATCGCATCTACATCAACATTCTCCATGTGGTTCTTGGCGCGATAGGAATATTCCTGTTTCTCTGGATTCTATTCTGGCTCATCACGCTTATTCGGGAATACAGCTTTTCCACAAAGAAGAAGGAGAAGCGGCGCCGCAAAATCCGCAAAAAGCAGGATTATATCAATTTTGACCGCTATACCAAAGATGATTTTTAGCTCTGCGCTTCCTTTTTTCTCTTCTGCCGTTTCTGCCAGGCGGCCCGCTCTTTTTTGGCAAAGATCTCGGCCGCCTGCTCTTCTGTGATAAATTTCATGGTCTTTACCGCATACACTCCTGCATCCTCCGCCTTCCGGATGCGGATTTTCCCCTTCATATATCCATGCTTGGCACAGTAAGAAACGCTGTAATAATGTTTGCCGTTCGGCGTAAACCATTTAATCTTCCGTTTCAGATTCCTGTGGCACAAATAGCATCTGGTCGCTGCCACCTCTTTGTCCGAAAGAAGCTGCGCTTTATCCGGAAAAGGCCTGGAAATGTACTTCGCATAGTCTTCAAAAACGATATGAATCTCTTCCTGCCTGGTTCTGGGCGTCTGAAAGCTGTCAAAGGACACTTTCGCAAGCACCTGCGGGTCCTTGATCCGCTCAAAGACCCTTGCCGCATAATAGGCATCGCTCTGCGCCCTGTGAAAGGCGCTGTCTTTCGGAATATTCAGATAATCCACGGCATATTCCAGATTCCTTCTGCTCTTTCCTTCTTCAAAGGCAAGGCCGAACAGCTTCTGAATATCATAATACTTAATGGGGCCGCTTCCCAGCGGCTCCATGCCAAAGTATCTCATATTGCGCTGCAGTTCCGTCAGATCCTGAGGGCCCCAGGTGGCAAAGCAGTATTCTCCTCCATCCTGCCCGCACCAGTCCAGGAAGCTTTGCATCACCTCAGGAAAATTCCGTCCTCCCATGAGCTCCTTCATGTCCATATGAAGGAGCTGTCTGGTCATATGATGCATTTCCCGGTATACCTGAGGCCGGACGATTTCATGAAACGTCCCACTCTGCTCCATCTGGCCATTCAATCGGATTGCTCCAATCTCTATGATTTCAAATGGGAGCTCTTTCAACTGCTTTTCCTTTTCTTCATTGCCCTGGTTCCATTCCAGGTCCAATACGATATAATTCATTCGCACTTATACTTCTTTCATCAGCTTCTTTTCCAGTTTCTCCGCCATCTCCTTCATGCAGCCCGCTTCAAAGGGCAGCTTCAGCCCCACCTCAGGTATCATATTGGTGAAGAAATCTGAAGCTGAAAGTTTACAGAGCTTCAGATAACTCTGCCAGGCAGCCTTATAATCTTCATCCATCCAAAGTTTGTATTCAAACGCCACCGTCTGTGCGATCACATAGTCAATGTAATAAAACGGTACGCTGTAGATATGATGCTGCTGCTGCCAGTATCCGCCTTTTCCAAAGAACGGATCTCCCTCATAGTCCAGATGTGGCTTATATTCCTTTTCCAGGCTGCGCCAGACTTCTTTGCGCTGAAGCGGGGTCAGTTCCGGATTCTCATAAATGATATGCTGGAATTCATCCACCATGCAGCCATAAGGGATAAACATGCACGCATCCTCAAGATGCATCCGGCGGTAAGCGTCCGCCCCGTTCCCGAAGAACCGATCCATCCATTTCTCGGTGAAAAATTCCATGGACATGGAATGGCATTCCGCTGTCTCCATCGTGATATCCGCATGTTCCATGATCGGATCCTTCCCTGCCAGATACCCCTGAAACGCATGTCCGCATTCATGTGTGATCACATCCACATCCCCGCTGGTTCCATTGAAATTGGCAAAAATAAACGGGGCCTGATACAGGGGAAGATAGGTCATATAGCCGCCCACGCGCTTATTCTTGCGCCCCAACACATCAAAAAGGCCGTTGTCCATCATGAAATCAAAGAACTCTTTTGTCTCCGGGGACAACTCTTCGTACATGTTTCTTCCTGCTTCCAGGATTTCTTCGGGCGTTCCTATGGGCGCCGGATTTCCCTCTTTATAATAAACGCCTTCGTCAATGTAAGAAAGCTTCTCAAGCCCCAGACGCTTCCTTCTTTCCTCATGCAGCTTCTCCACAAACGGGACGAAGTCCTTCTTCACCTGATTCCGGAAATCCTCCACCTGCTGCCGCGTATAGCAGTTGCGGCTCATCCGCATATAGCCCAGCTCCACATAATTCTCATATCCAAGTTCTTTAGCCTGAAGGGTACGGTTCTTCACCAGCTTATCATAGATTTCATCCAATTCCTGCTGATGTGTGCGGAAAAAAGCGGAAAACTTCTCCCACGCCTTCCGCCGGATGTTCCGATCCGGATTCTTCAGATAAGGCTTTAAGAGGGACAGATTCAGCGTCTGGCCATCCCATTCAATCTTGGCCGCCGCCGCAAGCTTCTCATAAGAGGTGGCAAGCGCATTCTCTTCCTGTACCAGCGGGATCAGCTTCTCCTGCATGGATTTACGCGCCAGCTCCATATTCTTGAAGGCGACGCGGCCGATCCGCTCCTCCAGCCCGTCCCTATAGGGAGATTCATACAGAAGTTTCTGATATTCAATAATCATGTTGCTGTACTTAGGCCCCATCTGATCATAATAATCCTGTTCCGCATTATAGAATGCATCCGTCACATCCCCATCATGCCGTATCTGGGCAAGGGTAATCATCGTATCCGTCCTGGTTCTTAGTTCATAGTATTTCTGATGTATCTCAAATTGTTCCTCTGCGTTTCCCGCCGCCGCAAAGGATTTCTTCAATTCCTCAAACGCTTTCTCCACCTGATCAAAATCCACCCGTTCATAGGGCATATCCTGAAACTTCATAGTCTATCCTCCTCTTCCTGACTACTATGACCTTATTATAGTGGATTTATTCCGGATACTCAACCGGGAATCACAGACCGTGGATATCCGAAGCTGCTGCCCGCAGTCTGTCGGTTCTTGGCTTCTGGCATCGGTTATTTTGTTTGAAGGAATGGTATGGAGATAGTATAATGAGAAAAACGGATGCGGCCAGAGGGGGTACTGGCAGGAGGGCATTATGAGCCGAATACATCATTCATTGCTTTTTTATTCTGGTATTGTTTTGATTCTGTCCCTGTTCTTTGCGGGCTGCGGGGAGGCAGACGGGGCAGGGAGCAGCGCTGAAAGTGCGGGGATTGAAGCATCTGCGGGGGCAGCGGACGATTCGGCGGAACCCGCGGCTTATGCTGTGGGAGGAAACCAGGGTCCGGCGGCCGAACGTTCTTCCGCTACCGACGGCGGTTATGAAGAGGTGGCGGGGTTGTATCAGGATATTTATGAAGAGGCTGTACAGACCAACACACTGCGTTCTCTGGATACGATCCGCGCCATCATGGAACGTTTGGCGGAGTATGGCATCAGCGTGACGGATTCAGAAAATCAGAATCGGATCGATATGGCCAACCCGGAACCTTTGGAAGAATTCTGTCGGAATGTGGAGATGGGAAAAGATGGAGAGGTCACTTTTTTCTCCATTCAGGAAGACGGGGGTTTCATTTGCTTCAATCTCGTCAGCCAAGAAGGAAGCGTGCAGGTGAATCGAAATGTCTTAAGCTGGAATAACGGCATTCCCCGTATTTCCTATCAAAGTTCTCATGAAGCGCATGCATGGACCTATACGCAGGACGGATACCTTTTCTTTGAGGAAGAATTCCCCGACGGATACGACGGAGCGCCCGGATATACGGCCATCCGTCTAAAGCCGCTGGATGAATCCCTTCGGGAAGCCAATCTGCTTTATTTCCGGCCCGTAGGGTATGGCTCCAACAATCTTTTCCTGCAGGATTGGGATGAAGCGCATTTTGATGTGCTCCGTTTTGACGATCTGTTCACCATCCTCTACCCCTATGTATACGGCTCTCCTTCCCCCTATGAAAAAACGGTGGAAGAATCCGTCTATGAAGTGCCCGCCGCGGTGTATGAGACGGTTCTCATGAACTATTTTCACATCGATCAGAACACGCTCCGGCAGAATACGCTGTATCTTGAGGATGCCGGTTCCTATGAATATCATACCCGGCCTTTCAGTGAAAGCGCCAGTTCCCCTAACAACCCCTATCCGGAAGCTGTCGCCTGTGAGGAAAATGACGATGGAACGCTCACCTATACCGTCCAGGCTGTCTGGCCGGCAGGGCATCTTTCCAACGCATTTTCACACCAGGTTACCATTCGTCCTCTTGAGGATGGTTCCTTTGAATACGTCTCCAATCAAATGCTTCCTTCGGAAAATGACCGAATTCCGGAATGGCTTCTGGCCGAATAGTTCCTTTGAACCGTCCCCCGCAAGCCTCCCCTGCGAACCGCTTATGGTTTGCGCTGGATCAGCGTGCCGTTCTTTCCCAGAATGCCATCCGCATAATTCCGGCAGAAAAGCACTTCTGTTCCTTCTTCCACCTGAATCTCTTCTTCCCCGCAGTTCAGCAGGATTTCAATTTTGCGGTTGGCAGAGTCCAGCTTAATGTATTCCACGCAGCGCCGTTCTTTATATCTTCCGGGGAAATGGAAATACAGGCTTCTGCAGGCCTCTTCCTTGCGCCTGAGTGAAATCAGGGTCCGGACGGCCTGAATCTTTTCCTGGCTGTCCGGCCTGTCCAGTTCCTGCCAGGGCATGCAGCGGCGGCAGTCCGGATCATGCCCGCCTTCCATAGCGATCTCCGTTCCATAGAAAATGCAAGGGCTTCCCGGCATGGTAAACAGCACGGCCAGCTGCTGATAGAACATGTCCAGGTCATGGAAACGGTTCATCAGCCGCTCCGTATCATGGGAGTCCAGCAAATTAAACATTACATTGTTGTTCTGCTGCATGTACATGGTATAACAGCGGTTCACCATGTATTCAAACTCCTCTTTGTCCATTCCCTTGTCCAGGAAGAAAGCATGAATACCGCTCATCAGAGGATAATTCATCACGGAGTCATACTCATCCCCGGCAAGCCACTGGCTGGCGTCATGCCAGATTTCTCCCAGAAGATACAGATCCGGCTTCAGCGCATGCAGACGTTCCCTGATCCGTTTCAGGAAGCGGTGAGATACCTCATTGCCCACGTCAAAACGGATGCCGTCAATATCGAATTCGCGTATCCAGCCCTCGCATACCCGGCAGAAATAATCGATCACTTCTTCGTTATTGGTGTTCAGCTTCGGCATCCAGTCCGCAAATGCAAAGGAATAAAACCGTCCGTCACGGGTATCCTCTTGTTTTTCCAGACCTTCCCAATCCTGAACCATGAACCAGTCCGCATAGGCTGATTTTTCTTTATATTTCAGCACATCCAGCCAGGGCGCGAACCTGCGTCCGCAGTGATTGAATACTGCGTCCACCATGATCCGGATCCCATGTCCATGGGCCTCCCGCACCAATCTGGCAAAATCTTCATTGGTTCCAAAGTGCGGATCGATGCGGGTATAATCCTTCGTATCATACTTATGGTTGGAGTCCGCTTCCATGATCGGATTCAGGTAGATACCTGTGATTCCCAGTCCGGCCAGGTATGGAAGCTTCTGAAGAATTCCTTCCAGATTGCCTCCGAAACGTTCCTGATTCGTTACCTGCCCGGTTCTCCAGGGCACGATATCTTTCTCTGTTCCATCCTGCCCCTCCCCTTGCGCCAGGCGATCCGCCTCCGCCGTTCCGCGGCAGAAGCGATCCGGAAAGATCTGATACCAGACCGTTTCATTCACCCAGGCCGGCGTCCGATTCACATCCGCCGGATTCATCCAGGGCACGATGAAGCATTGGAGCATTCTTCCGTCCATCTCCATCTGCTCTTTGGTCAAAAAACCGTCTTCAAAATAATACCAGACTTCCTCTTCGGTATGCAGTTCAAAGAAATATTTGCAGCGCTTATAGACCGGTTTCAGCGTAGTCGTCCACCAGAGCTGATGGCGGAGTCTCTTTTTATAGACGATCTCTTCCCTCTTTCCCGTCCATCGCTCCCCGCCGCCCATGATACCTGCTTCGTAAGGGTCTCCGTGATGGAGAAATACCCGTTTTACATCATAGCCGGTTTTCAGGTTGACGATCAGCTCATCTTCGTTCAAAGCATAACTCATCTGCTCCGATGTCCTGTGATACACTTCTGTAAATTCCATGCTACCTCCGCTCGGTAATCAGCTTTCTATAACGTGTGAGTTCTCTTCTTGCTCCATCAAACTCCGGCATCCGCCACTCCCAGTTGGGCGAACCAACCGTTCCCGGCGTATTGATATGGCCTTCTGCCCCTAATCCGAGAATATCCGCCATAGGAAGGATGGCGATCTGCGCCTTGCTGTGGAACACGCAGGCGATCAGGCGATCCCGCACGCTTCCCGTGCCAAATCCGCTCTTCTTTAAGAAGCGGCGTACCTTTCTGCGCCCTGCGCAGCTTAATTTGTTATACCACTCCATCAGCGTATCGTTGTCATGGGTGCCCGTATAGATAATCAGGTTCTCGTTCTCCCCGAAACTGTCATAGGCATATTTTCCGCTGGTATCTATGGAGAAAACGAACACTTTCATCCCTTTCAGCCCGTAATGCTCCTTCAGCGTCAGAACCTCCGGACGCAGATCTCCCAGATCCTCAGCCACCAGTTCCACATCCGGGATCTTCTCGCGCAGGGTATCGATCACTTCATAGCCCGGCGCTTCTATCCATTCCCCTTCCACCGCTGTAGGGCAGCTGGCTGGAATCTTCCAGAACGTATCGAATGCCCGGAAATGATCGATACGGATAATGTCAAACAGCTTGGCGCTGTATCCGATCCGATCCACCCAGAATTGGTAGTTCTGTTTCTTCAGATAATCCCAATCATAGATCGGATTGCCCCACCGCTGTCCTGTTGCGCTGAAATAATCCGGCGGCACTCCTGCGATAAAAATAGGACGTCCATCCGTATCCAGAAGGAAATTCTCCCGTCCTGCCCATACGTCCACGGAATCCACCCCCACATAGAAGGGGACATCTCCCATGATCCGGATCCCGCATTCATTGGCCGCTTTCTTTACAGCCATCCACTGTATATAGAAAAGATACTGCAGGAACATCTGGTACCCGGCTTCCGCCAGAACTTCTTCCGGCAGTTCTTTGCGTTCCTGCGGCCAGTCCCGATCCGCCGTTTCCCATTCATTCCAGCATTTTCCGCCGTTTCTCGCTTTCAGCGCACGGAAAATGGCATACTCGTTCACCCATTTCTGGGACAGGAAAGAACGGTATTCATCCGTTTCCTGCCCGCCTTTTTCCTGAAAGGTCTGATAGGCCTCTTTTAGATAGGGCTGCTTGAACGCGCGCACCGCCTCATAGTCCACCCGTTTCTCCTTTTCCCGGAAGGAGGGCGGCAGTTCCTTCAGATATCCTTCTTCATAAAGGGTGTCCAGACTGATATAGAGCTCATCTCCTGCGCAGGAGGAATAGGGCTGATAGGGGGAATTGCCGTAGCCCACCGGGTTCAGCGGCAGGATCTGCCAGATCGTTGCGCCGCTCTCCTGAAGGAGCTCAAGGAAGGTATAAGCCTGCTGCCCCAGCTCCCCCACTCCCGTGCGGGAGGGGAGAGCGGAGACGGGCATCAGGATTCCTGATTCTCTCGTTTTGTTTTCCATGTGTCTACCTCTTCTTTCTCGTTACTGTCCAGGGTGTGGCATGCAGCTCTTTCTTACAGCTTCCAGATATCCCTGTTATATTCAGCGATCGTCCTGTCAGAGGAGAAGAACCCGGCCTTTGCGATATTGACCAGCATCTTCTTCGACCAAGCGGTCTCATCCTCATAATCCGCAAACATCCGCTCCTTTGTCTGGATATATTCCTTCACATCCAGAAGCGTCATGAACCAGTCTTTGTTCAAAAGCTCCTTATACAGCCGCCCCAGGTTCACCGGATCGCCGATCTGAATCAGCTCCTTGCTGACGATGAAGTCCACCAGGTCCTGAATCTGCGGATCCGCATCATAGATCTGCCTGGAATGATATCCTGCCGTATCGTACAGATGAATGACTTCTTCTGAGCGCTTTCCGAAAATATAGATGTTCTCATCCCCTACCAGTTCATGGATCTCCACATTGGCGCCGTCCTGTGTTCCCAGCGTTACAGCGCCGTTCAGCATGAACTTCATGTTGCCCGTTCCGGAAGCCTCCTTGGAAGCCAGGGAAATCTGCTCAGAGATATCGCAGGCAGGGATCAGCTTTTCCGCCTTGGTCACGTTATAATTCTCAACCATTACCAGCTTCAGATAAGGGCTCACCTGCGGATCGTTATCAATCAGCTGCTGCAGGCAAAGCAGAAGGTGAATGATATCCTTGGCGATGGTATAAGCAGGAGCAGCCTTTGCGCCGAAGATCATCAGAATCGGCCTGGACGGCAGATGTCCCTTCTTGATCTCCTTATACTTATAGATCGCATACAGTGCGTTCATCTGCTGGCGCTTATACTCGTGGAGGCGCTTAATCTGAATATCAAAAATCGCATTCTCATCGATTTCCACTCCCTGGGTAAGCTTCAGATACGCCTTCAGATCCTTCTTCGCTTCTTTTTTGATCTCCCTCAGCTTTGCCAGAACTGCCGCGTCATCCTGATAGGAGAGAAGTTTTTCCAGCTGCATGGCATCTTTTCTGTATCCCGTTCCGATCAGATCCGCAAGGTATCCAGCGAGCCTGTGGTTGCAGTGCTCAAGCCATCTGCGGAAGGTAATTCCATTGGTCTTATTATTAAATTTCTGAGGATAGATATCATAGAAGGGCTTCAGCTCTGATTCCTTCAGGATCTCCGTGTGCAGGGCCGCCACGCCGTTCACCGCATATCCGTAATGGATGTCGATATGGGCCATATGAACCCGCTCGTCGCGGTCGATGATATACACCCGCTCATCATGATAATCCCTTCTTACCCGCGCATCCAGATCACGGATGATGGGAAGCAGATGAGGCACCACCTTCTCCAGATAGGAGATGGGCCACTTCTCCAGCGCTTCCGCCAGAATCGTATGGTTGGTATAGGCACAGGTCTTGCGCACCACATCCACCGCCGTGTCGGAATTGAATCCCCGCTGCATAAGCAGACGGATGAGTTCCGGAATCACCATGGTAGGATGGGTATCGTTGATCTGAATGCACACATGCTCGTGCAGATGGTAAAGGTTCACACCTCTCTCCTCAGCTTCTGCCAGGATGAGTTGGGCGGCATTGCTCACCATGAAGTACTGTTGATAAATGCGCAGCAGCTGTCCCGCTTCATCGCTGTCATCCGGATAAAGGAAGAGCGTAAGGTTCTTTCTGATATCCGTCTTGTCAAAGGAGATGCCGTCCCGGATGATCCCTTCATCCACGCTGTCCAGATCAAACAGATGCAGCTTATTTATCCCGTTTTCATAGCCCGGAACATCGATGTCATACATGGTGGATGTGAGGGTGAAATCTTTAAAGGGAACCTCAAAATGTCTCTCCGTCCGGGTGAGCCAGCTTTCGGGCGTGATCCAGGGATTCTTTTCTTCCCGCTGCTTGTTGTCCGCAAAGCGCTGCAGGAACAGGCCGTCGTGATAATTCAGTCCCACGCCGTCTCCGCACAGTCCCAGCGTGGCGATGGAATCCAGGAAACAGGCTGCAAGCCGTCCGAGACCGCCGTTTCCCAGGGACGGTTCCAGTTCGATCTCCTCGATGGCGGTCAGATCCTTGCCGTATTTGGCCAGCACTTCCCTGGTCTCTTCAAACATCCCCAAATTAATCAGATTGTTGGAAAGCAGCTTTCCGATCAGGAATTCCGCAGAGATATAATACAGCTTCCTGTTCCCTTCATTCCGTTTCATCCCTTCCATCTTCCGCTTGGTGAGGATCAGCAGCGCTCCATAGATCTCTTCATTGGAAGCGTCCTCAATTCCCTTTCCGCATCTTTCCAGAAGTAACTGTTGCAATTCTTTTTCCATGTCTGTCTCCTTTCCTTGCAATCCATGTTTTTTATATTCTATCATACCTATATTTCCCTATTCGCCTCTATGCCGGAGCGCGCTTGCATCCGTCCGTTCCTCCAATTCATAGAACACCCGGAGCAGTTCTCCCACGCTCCACGCCTGTGCGAAGCATCCTTTGGAGGAAACCGGATTCAGCCCATCATAAATCTCGGGCAGCTGCCCGATACAGCCTTCTCTTAAAGCCGGTTCCAAGGCTTCCAGCTGTTCTCTCACTCTGGCCCTGGCCTCCGGACTGTTGTCATTCACCTTCAGATAGGCCAGATAATAAGCCCCAAGCGGAAAGACCCATACCGTTCCCTGATGATAGGCCATATCCCGTTCTTCCATCGGGCCCGCGTAACAGGGATGGAACTCCTCATCCCCCTTCTCCAGGGTGCGCAGACCGTAAGGCGTATAGAGCTTCTCAAATACCGTCTCTACGATCCGCTTCTCTTTATCCCGATCCAACATGGTAAACGGAAGGCTGACCGCCCAGATCTGATTGCAGCGTAGCTGCTTATCCGCCTTCGTTCCGGACAGAACATCCTTAAGATATCCTTCTTCCTCCATCCAGAATTGTCTGTTAAACGCTTCCTTCACCCGCTCTGCCAGTTCTCCATATTCCGCCTTTCCGAAATATTCCATAATGCGGAGCGCATTATACCAGTACGCATTGATTTCCACCGGTTTGCCGTGTCTTGGCGTGGGAAGAATCTCCCCTACCCGCACATCCATCCAAGTCACCTGATCCAGATCCTGTCCCGCACAGATCAGCCCGTCTTCCGCCATGTGGATACCGTAATGGGTTCCCCTGCAATACCCGTTCATGATCCGCTCCATCACCGGCAGCATTTGCCGGGTAAAAGCATCATCCCCCGTCGCTTTATGATACAAATAAACACAGTTGACAAACAGCAGCGCTGCGTCCGCGGTATTGTACATGGGCTCCTTGCCGCCCTCCGGGAACAGATTCGGCATCAGGCCGTCCTTTTCATATTGGGCAAAGGTGTTCAGAATCCTTTTTGCAGCCTCCATATTTCCTGTACACAGGCAGATGCCCGGCAGGGCGATCATCGTATCCCGTCCCCAGTCCTCGAAGAATGGATAACCCGCCAATATGGTATCCCCGCCTGTGGAGTCCCTTCTGGAAATGAACTGTGCCGCGGAAAGCGCCAGCGCTTCTCCCATCTGGTCCTGATATCCTGCCCGTTTCGCCAGGCCTCTTCTGTACGCCTTTACGCCATCCAGAATCTCTGCCGCAGGTATCCGGGAAGGCTCCGTCTCGTATACGATTTCCAGCACACAGCTCTCTTTGGCCTTAACCAGCAGGCCGATCCTGTGATCCGCCTGTATACGTCCGGATTCCCTCCTTCCGTCACAGACATCATATCGGTAGAAACAGGTTTCTTTCATAAGCGGCAACGCTTCTACCTCTCCGTTCGTCCGGAAATACAGATCGGGACAGCCAGCTGGCGCACCGCTCGCATGAACGGTTCCGGAAAACGTTTTCCGAAAAGGCATAAAATGAAAAGACCCTTCGTCCTCTCCTACGAAATGCATCTGAATCTGCACTTCTTCTCCCATATCCTGCCCCTTTGAAGCGAACTGGAACCATGGCGTCACCCAAAGCCTGCAATCCCTCTTTCCGCGGTTTCTGCATTCATATCGCAGGGCAATCCGATTTGCTCCCTGCTGCAGGCCGGTTTCCTTGATGAGTTCCATTCCATCCGCCTGAAACCGCCAGACAGGTGTGTCTTCCCAGGTAAAGGAAGACAGAGCGAGAAAGCCTTCCTCCGGCTCTTTATCGGCGAACTCCTGTGTGGAAAGCATGCAGTTTTCTCCATCCTCCCACACCAGTTCTTCCTTCAGCCTGTGAATCAGATTATACCTATGATTTGGCGCCTGTGTACAGGCCATCAGAACAGCGTGATCATTGCGCGCCGCGCTTCCGGTCATCGTCATGGACGAGAAGCCTCCCAGGCCATTCGTCATCAAATAACAGTTTTCCAATCCTCTCTCCAGGATTTTCCAATCCTGTTTGCCATATATCCACTTCATACGCACTCCATCCTAACTATCATACCCTGTCAGGCATTCTGCTTCCCAGCACCAGTATGCTCACCGGAGCCACCTGCATGCATTTTCCCGCCTTCGGCGGATTTTTCCACAGGAAGCTGTCCTTTCCGTCCGCAAGGATCTCCCAATCCCCTTCCGGAATCGGAAGCCTTCGTTCCTCGTCCGTCCTGTTATACGCAATGCAAAGGGTTTTCCACATGCAGGGATTCTCCTCGCTGCGGTTATCCACATAAAATCCCACAAATCCCTCTTCCATCCATGCCGCTCGGATCCGCTCCACAGCGCGCGCCGACTTATCGCACAGCCCGGGCAGACGCTTTCTCAGGGCGATCAGTCCCTGATAATACTCCACCAGTTCTCTTTCTTCCCAAGCTTTCTCCCAGTCCAGGCGGTTAATGGATATGGGCGCATTATAGGAATCTTCCAGTCCTCCCTTGGTTCTTGCGAATTCTTCCCCGGAGAGGAAGAAAAGGCGTCCCTGACAGGTCATATAAATCCCTGCCGCCAGCCGGTATTCCGCTCTTCTTCGATTCTCATCCGGCGTGGTCCGCGACAGCTTATCCCATAATGTCTGATTATCATGGGCGGACACATAGGTAAGGATCTGAGAAGGAGCGGATGCCCGCAATTCCTCCCCGCCTTCGTCTTCCGCCGCCTTGCCGCACCAGGCAGCGGCACAGCGCAGGACCTTTCTTTCCAGGCCTTCTTTCCCATTCACGAAGCCTGTTTCCTTCAGCTGGAAAACCGAACCCTTCAGGATATCTCTCGTATCATCACAGAAAATCCCGATTCCGGGGGCCAGCAGCTTCAGATTCTTCTTCAGAGCCTGGACGGCGCCGCCCTCTATGGCGGTCGGCGCTGCAGCCCAGGGTTCCCCATATATGAGCTTTTCTCCCTGCCCGTATTTCTCATCCAGCGCCCGCCGGATACGATTCATCAGATCCACGTCCAGAAGGCCCATCAGATCGAAGCGGAATCCATCCATATGGTATTCTTCCGCCCAGTAAAGAACCGAATCCAGGATATATGCAGCGCACATAGGCCTTTCGCTCGCCACATCATTTCCGCAGGCAGAGCCGTTGGAAGGCTTTCCCTCCCCATCTGTCCGGTAATAATACCATGGCACGGTTTTCTGCAGCCATGAGTCCAGAGTATATGTGTGATTATACACCACATCCATCACAATACGGAAGCCCTGTTTGTGAAGATTTTGTATTGCTTCTTTTAACTCCCGAATCCGCACCTCCCCGTGGGCCGGATCTGAGGAGTAGGAGCCCTCCGGCACATTCCAGTTGACCGGATCATATCCCCAGTTGGATGCTTCTTTTTCCTCTTCATCCACCGAGCCATAATCAAAGACGGGCATGAGCTGGATATGTGTAACGCCCAGTTCTTTCAGATAAGAAAGTCCCGTAGGGCGGATTCCATCTCCATTCAGTGTGGTGTCGCTGCAGCACAGGGCTGTATATTTCCCTCTGCATTCTTCCGGAAATCCGCCTGCCTTCTGCCAGGAAAATTCCTTCACATGCATCTCATAGATCACATCTTCCGCCGTTCTGGCCGGCGGCCGATCCTCTTCCCAGCCTTCCGGATCCGTGCGGCGCAGATCTACAGCCATGCTGCGCCTGCCGTTCAATCCGCACGCTCTGGCATAGGGATCCGCCGTATCCACTTTCTCCCCCTCTATCCAAAGGGAGAAATCATAATAGACGCCGTGCAGATTCTCTTGCGCGCAGTACTCCCATACGCCTTTTTCCTTTCTTTGCATAGGATGGCTGCCAAAGGCCTCCCCTTTGCTTCCATCCTTATAGAAATGGATCAGGACCTTTTCCGCGCAGGGGCTCCACAGGCAAAACCGGCTTTCCTGCCCGCTGCAGACCGCCCCAAGCTGTCCTTCATAGCTGTATTTTTCCCGAAACGCTTTCTTTGTATAATATTCCTTCCATTGCAATGCTGTTTTCTTCATGCAGTCACCTTTCATCAAGGCCGCGCAGGATTTCCTGCTGGGTTTCCCTGCGCGGGCCTTCGCCGTCCGTCAGCCTTTCACCGCGCCGGATACGCCGTCCACATAAAATCTCTGCAGGCAAAGGAACAGGATCGCGATGGGAATGGAGATCAGAACGGCGCCTGCAGCAAAGCTGGTGTACCAGCTGTCTATATATTCCTTCTCCAGCATCTTCCACAGACCGATGGCCACCGTATACTGGTCGGCATTCGCCCGGCAGATCACTCTTGCAAAAATGAAATCCAGCCAGGGTGACATGAACGCGGTCAGGATCGTATAAATGATGATGGGCTTGCTTAACGGCAGCGTCACCTTCGTAAAGATCTGCCATCTGGTGCATCCATCCAGCAGCGCCGCTTCATCGATGGCGATGGGAATCGTATCGAAGAATCCCTTCGCAATCTGAAAGCCCAGTCCCGCACCGCCGGAATAAACAAGGATCAACGCCACACGGATCATATTTCCTTCCGTCAGCCCAAGCGCCTTCAGGATGAAGTAGACCGCGATCATGGACATAAAGCCGGGAAACAGCCCCAGGATCATGGCCATATTCATATAAGGCTTGCGCAGCTTGAAGCGGAGCCTGGATAAGCAGTAAGACACCGCCAGCACATAAAACGCCGAGAGGATGCAGGAGCAGATGGCGATGATTAAGGTATTCATGAACATCTGCGGAAAGTTCAGGATCGTGGTATCCGTAAACAGCTTCACATAATTATCCAAAGTGAATGCCTTTGGGAAGAATGTCGATACATAGGAGCCTTTCTCCGCCCGGAAGCTGGTGAGTATCACCCACAAAATTGGGAAAACCCAGATAGCTGCCAACACCGCCAACAGTACATGGACAGCCGTATTATTAACCAACCGTTTCCTCTTTGCCGAGGCTACTCTTTTTCCAGTCATAGCTTAGAATCCCCCTTCCTCTTTATAGGATTTGCTGTTGTGATACGTCAAAAGCGCGCCGACCGCAAGGATGATGAATGTCAGGATGCCGATGACGGAACCGATATTATAATACTGCCTGTCGATCGTCAGCTTATACAGCCAGGTTACGAGCAGATCCGTACTTCCTGCCGTAGAGGACAGGTTCGTCACCGGATCGCCTCCGGAAAGCAGGTAAATGACGTTGAAATTATTCACATTTCCCGTAAAGGTAGTAATCAGGTACGGCGTCGTCACATACAGCATGTAGGGCAGGGTGATTTTGAAGAAAATCTGAATCGCATTGGCTCCATCCACCTTGGCCGCTTCATAGAGTTCCGCAGGAATATTCTGAAGCACGCCTGTCAGCTGCAGCAGCGTATAGGGAACGCCAACCCAGATATTCACCACGATGACCGTCACCCTCGCCCAGGTGGGATCCGTGAAGAAAGGAAGGCTCGCGTCCGGAGCGATCAGCCCCAGGTTGCGAAGAAGCACGTTCACCGCACCTTCCGGCTGCAGCATGGTTCTCATGATCAAAAGGGATACGAACATGGGCACCGCGCAGGAAAGCACGAAACAGAATCTCCAGAAGCCCTTCGCCCTCGTTTCCTTTCTGTTAATCAGAAGGGAAAGGATCATTCCGAAGATATAGTTGCTGAACGTTGCGAAGAACGCCCACACCAGGGTCCAGATCAGAACAGACCAGAAGGTGCTTCCCAGGATACTGGTGGAATCAAACAGGGCTTTGAAGTTATCCAGTCCCACCCAGTCGAACAGCATCAGGTGGTTATCAATTTTGCTGTAGTTGGTGAATGCCATGCAGATCATGAAAATCAGCGGCAACACCGTAAATGCAAATATGAAAATGACCGGAGGTGTCATCAGCAGTCTGTGCAGATTCTCATGCAGCAGAGTCTTCAGGTCTTCCCTGAAAGTATTCACATGACGGCCTTCTTTTGCCAGGCATTCCGCCTTGTATGCGCTTCTGAGGGCGCCTCTCCAGGCACAGAACATCAGAATGGTCAGAAGCACCGTAGCCACTCCATAAAGCAGGATCAGGATGGACTGATCACCTTTGGTATACATATACACCTGGTTTGCCTCGTCCCAAACCTCTTCCTGCGGAATAGTTCCCAGGGACGGCAGCATGGAAAGGAATCCAATTCCATTCACCGCCATGAACACAAGATATGCCACTTCCACGGCCAGGTAGATCAGTCCCTTTATTTTCTGGCCATGCACAAAGTTGCCAAGCCCCATCACCAGCATGGAGAGCTTCGTTTCAAGCCCTCCTTCCCGTATCGCCCGGGTACATGTATACGGGGTTGGAAATTCATTCACTCTTTTTTTGATTAAGCCCATCTTCTCACCTCATTATCTTCCGATTCCTTCTCAGATTCCATCACTGTTCATGGCCTCGTTCATCTGCTCCGTCTGATCCGCCGCATTTTCATGCGTCACGCTTCCGTTTCGGATGGACTTGCCCATGTTTTCCACCGGTGTCCAGCAGTTGCTCATCTTGGAAACAAAGGGCTGCAGGATGGAGGTATTGTTAAACGTATTATTCTGTGCCGTCACCACTTCATCGGACTGTATCGCTTCCTCCTGAAGGAGTTCCGTATTACAAGGAACCACGCCGCACATCTCATAATGGGCCTTCTGAGCCTGTGCAGAGCCCAGGAATACCGCCAGTTCAACAGCCGCCACCATATGTTTGCTGTTGGGATTCACCCCGATCGCCTTGGAGCCTGCATAGGCCAGCATCTGTTTCTCTTCTCCGTTCAGCGTAAATGTAGGCAGGGATGCCACTCCCATATTCTCTCCCAGCGCTTCCTTCACCGCATTGGCATCCCAGGAACCGGAAAACATCGCGTTGATGCTGCCGTCCCGCAGTCCCGCTATGCCTGAGCCGTCAGCATCGATCTTGAAGTTGGGGTGGTTTCTCAGATCGATCAGATAATCTGTCACAGTAACCGCCTTTTCGCCGCTAAAATCCACGCCCTGGGACTCATCCGTTCCATCTCCGAACAGGGTGCAACCATTTCCCAGATAAAACGCCGGAAGATACCAGGAATTGGTGAATGGAAAGGATACAACTCCCTTTTCCAGCATCGTATCCAGACTCTTTATATCTTCCTCTGAGAACACGCTCTTGTCATAATACATGAACCAGGTATTGGTGGTGAATGGAACCCCGTACAGTTCGCCATCCATGGTCAGGGAATCCAGCACTTCCTGCGAATTGGTGCTTTCAATCGCTTCCCTGTATTTCCCTCCGAATTTCACCAGCGCATTGGCGTCCGTCAGGGTGGTCAGCGTATCGTTGGCATACATGAACACATCCGCGCCGGCCTCCGGATCCTGCGATACCTGTCCGGCCGCGCTGGCCTCATCTGCCACTCCATAGACGAACGTAATGTCCCATTCCGGATGCTGATCCGCGAAAGCCTGGCACATGGTCTGCAGCCATTCTCCGTTGTCCTTTGACTGGTCATTCTGCGGAGACCACACCATGAGGCGGACATTTTCCTGTCCAGAGGACGCGCCCTGCAGGGAAGTGCCGCAGCCGGTAAGCCCGGTGAGCGCCATCGCCGCCGCCAGCAAAAGAGCTACACCTTTTTTCTTCATATTTTCCTCTCCCTTTCTCAAAAGTTTCGTTATGTTTCGTTCTGTTTTCACTGTACTCTTCTTTTTTTCATTCGTCAATCGTGCAAGGCAATTTACCGGTAGATTCTCCCTTTTTCATAGTTTTTATATAGCGTTTTTATCTATTTTTACCACGCACCTTTCTTTTTATGACTTTTATATCGATTTTAATATTGCCAAAGCATCTTATTTTTTCGCAACATAACGAAATAGACGGGGATTTCATCGGAAAAACATTGCCTATCCCCCTGTATTTCAGTATAATGAATCTGGATGCGGATAAATAAGAAAGGGTGATTTATTGATGGCAACAATCCAGGATATTGCTGATAGGCTCAACATTTCCAAGGGAACCGTTTCCAAAGCCCTGAATGGGGCTTCTGATGTGAGCGAAACTTTACAAAAACTCGTTTTGGAGACCGCGGTGGAAATGGGATACACAAAGCTGCGCAGACAGAAAAATTCCGGCAAGAAGCTTGTCATCCTAGCCGAAAACATAGAATATGAAGAAAAGCATCATTTTGGATATGATATTATTCTCGGCTTTCGTCAAATGGCAGAACCGGCCGGCTATACGGTTCAGATCGTTCCTGTCACGGAACAGCTGCAAAAGGAAATCCCCTATGAAGTTTTTATGCTTCAGAATGATTACCTGGGAGCCTTTATCCTCGGTTTCTCCCTGAATGATCCCTGGATGAACCAGCTGAAATCCGCAAGAACCCCCGCTGTTCTTTATGACAACTATATCTCAGCCAATCCCAACATGGCCTATGTTGGAATCGACAACAATGAAGGCATGGAAAAGGCTGTATCCGCTCTGAAAGAACTTGGCCATAAGCAGATCGGCTATCTGAGCGGTGCTTTGGGATCCCACATCATGCAGGTACGCCACACCGCTTTTTTTCATGCCATGCGTCAGAACGGCCTGAAAGCCGATCCTTCCCATACAGGGAGTTCTTATTATATCACGCAGTGCATGGAAAAACATCTTCCGCGCCTTCTCGACAAGGGAATGACCGCCCTCATCTGCAGCCACGATCTTCTTGCCCATGCCGCCATCGTCCAGTGTCAGCAGCTGGGACTGCGGGTGCCTGCGGATATCAGCATCATCGGATTTGATGATCTTCCCATGAGCGCCTATACTTCCCCGCCTCTTACCACCGTCCGTCAGGAACGGGTTCAGTTGGGAAAAAGCGGATACTATGCCTTAAGCAGCCTGTTGAATAAAATCTCCATTGGCACACTGCTCCTGCATGCCAGCTTGGTTCGGAGGGAGTCTGCCGGAAAAGCGCCGGAGGGAAAGCTTTTATAGCAGCTTTCCTTCCGGCGCTTTTCAATGAATTCATTATTTTGAAACATCCTCATCCAGAATTTCCTGGATCCACCGCAACACCCGTTCGATCCCGGTATCCCAGTATTTCCACTGGTGATCTCCATCTGCCTCTTCATAAACGAGGTCTGCTCCCAAATCCCAGAGATAATCCCTCAGCCTGATATTATCTGCGTACAGGAAATCCTGCTTGCCGCACCACTGATAGAATTGAGGAAGATTCTTCCCTTTCTCTGCCGCTTTCCTGGCCAGCTCAAACAGATCGTCCTCGCTTCCTGCTATCTGCCGGTTCCCATATACCGGCCCGAAGGCATTGGCTCCTCCTCCTGTCTCCTGACGAATCCGTTCTGCCAGGGCGGCCACATCCACCGCTCCGGAAAGAGAAGCTACTGCCCGGAAACGCTCCGGAAGGGAGAGTCCCAGCTTAAATGCGCCATAGCCTCCCATGGAAAGCCCGGCAGCAAATGTCTTATCCGCTTCCGCTGAAATCTGTGGGAACAGATCCCGGCAGATACGGGGAAGTTCCTCTGAGATGTACGTCCAATACCTGAACCCGATCTCCATATCGGAATAAAAGCTCAGATGGGCCGCCGGCATTATCACCACAATCCCCATCTCGCTCGCATACCGTTCCACACTGGTCCGCCTGGCCCATACAGTGTGATCTCCATTATAGCCATGCAGCAAATACAGCACTGGATACGGCGGCGTAAACTGTCCTCCATTTACCGGATTTATAATTTCAATATTTTGTGGAAGGATCACACTGAGATTTACGCTCATGTGCAACACTTCCGAGAAACAATCCACAGTCAGAAAAGCCATTCTGTCATCTCCCTTTCCTTCCGCATTTATATTATTTCCGAAGAAGAGATACAGCCAGATCCGGCCGGTTCGTAATGATGCCGGTACATCCGGCCTCAACCAGCTTTTCCATCTCCTCAGGCGTATCACAGGTATAGGGATTCACGCCGATCCCTCTGTTTCTCATCTCTTCCACCAAAACGGGATTTTCAAGCACGCTGTGATAGTCTGGGTGAAGGTAATCCGGCTTATAGGGCAGGCTGTCCACAAGTTCCGTAAGGCTCTGTGCCTTTCCTGCATCTTCCAGAAGAAAGCGGATATCTTGCACCGGATATTTTGCCGCAAAGGCGGCGGAAAATTCCCTGCGAAACGGCTGCATCCTCTCCTGGAAGGTCAAAAGTCCCACCCTGCAGTCCGCGTCCTGTTTCTTTAATTCTCCGAGCAAATCAGCATCGAAAGAGGAATAGATCACTTTATCTGCTGCCTTGCTGTTTCTTACAATCTCCAGAATCTTTCCGACGAAGTCCACTTCCTTATCCAGATGGGGCTTTAATTCCAGATTGATGATCTCCATATCCTCCACAAGCGGAAGGAATTCTTCCAGCGTGAGGATCCTCTCTCCCGCATATTCACTGCCTTTGTAAGCGCCGAAATCATATTCCTTCAGTTCCTGAACCGTTTTCAGCAGGATGGCGCCCTTTCCATCCGAAGTATTATCGATGTAATAATTGTGATGGATCACAATCTGTCCATCCGCCGTCAGCTGCAGGTCGGTTTCCACTCCATCCGCTTCCAGTTCATGCGCTTTAACAAACGCCGCCCTGGTGTTCTCGGGGGCATGATAAGATGCCCCCCTGTGTGCCATTATCCAAAGGTTATTCATTGAGCAGTTCATTTCCTTTCGCTTCCAATTCTGCCAGCGTGGTATCCACATCCGCATCGTTTACCATAATTTCCGCCATATCGTTGGTCAGTTCCACCTGGAATTCCACATAGCCCGGATTATTGGGGCGCCCGGAAGAGATCTCCAGCTGATCAAGCGCTACCTTGTACTGCGGGTACTGCTCATACCATGCTACCATTTTCTCATCTTCTACCGCGCTCTTTCTGGTAGCCAGATAACCTGTTACGATACTTGCTTCTACTGTCTCATCAACTGTGGTCATGAATTTCATATACTCCCAAGCAGCACTCTGTTCCTCTTCGGACAGGCCACTCAGCATGGCAAGATTACAGCCTCCTGTCGTCACACCGTAAGAAGTTCCTTTCGGGATGAAAGCGGTCTGAAGTTCGAATCCAAGTTCATCCGCTACTGAAAGCATCTGGCTCAAGCTTCCTGTGGAAGAGAAGAAGAAGGCAGCATCCTGATTCATCAGATCAGCATTCATCTTATCAATTTCCGAATAAGGATACAGATGCGCCAGATTTCTTTCCCGAAGGTCCTTGAAATAATCGATTACGATTCTGTCCACATCATTGTCCACCGTACACTGCGTCTCATCCTCATTCACCGTAAATCCACCCCAGGTTAACATGAACGCTTCATGGAACCAATAATTGATAGGCATGGAAATACCATATTTTCCAGTCGCCTCATATACCTTTTCGCAGGCCTGCGCTAGAGCGTCCCAGGTTGTGATCTCCTCCGGGTTAACGCCTGCTTCCTCCAGTATAGTGGTATTCATATAGAGAATGGACGTGGAACGCAGGAAGGGAAGGGCATAGCAGGTATCATTGATATAACAATTATACAGAAGTCCTTCGTGGAAATCGCTCATATCCATGCCATCTGCCTCAATCCGTTCATCTAGGCCCTGTATCATTCCTCCATCTGCAAACAGGCCAACAGAGCCGATTTCCAAAACGGTCAGGTCAGGAGCAGTTCCGGCGATATAAGCCGCCTGCAGCTTCTGATGCAGTTCTACATAATCCCCCTGGTATTCAGCCGTCACATGAATCCCTTTTTCAGCCCCGACCGTGCTATTGAATCTCTCTGTAGCTTCTCCGATATAAGTTTCCACAGTATCTGAATTTGCATACCAGAAAGTTAATTCTATCGTTTCCCCAGAGCCGGATGTGCCTTCGCTCTGTTCACTTCCGCTCTGCGTGGATGCTGCCTCTGAAGAAGCGGATGCTGAGGCTGTCGAAGCACTTTCGGATGTTCCGGAACTGCCTCCACAGCCAAGCAGGGAAATTGTCATTGCTGCTGCTGCTAATAATGCCATGCTTTTGTGAATCAATCTGTTCATTTTTTCCTCCATACATTCTGCCGCTAAAGCGGCACTTTCCACTTATTGTTTTTCTATATTTTATTTAACACCTGTATAGGCGAATGCTTTTAATATCTGTTTCTGTGCTATAATAAAAGCGATCAGGATAGGAATGAGCATAATCAGGTTCCCCGCCATGATAATGTGATTGGCTACTCCACCGTCCACATCCCGAAGTGCAGTGATTCCGACAGGAAGGGTTCTTACTGCGTCGCTGGTAGTGAGCACCTTTGCCCAGAAATAATCATTCCAACTCCCAATAAATGTCAGCAACGCCAACGTAGCGACCGTGCTGCGGGACATAGGGAGCATGATACGGAACATAATCTTCAGTTCTCCTGCTTTATCCAGCCTGGCAGCTTCAATCAATTCCTTTGGTACCTGAAGAAAATTCTGACGCAGCATGAAAATGCCGAATGCGCTGGCAGCCTGTGGAAGAATCAAAGACCAGTAGGTATTGATCAATTCCATTTTGCTCAAAATCAGGAATACCGGAAGAAATACTAACTGCGCCGGGATCATGGTTGTAGCCAGAACGACTCCAAATAAAATTCCTTTTCCCTTAAATTCATATCTTGCGAATGCATAAGCTGCAGGTACCACTGTCACTAGCTGCAAGATCAGAACGCCAACGGTAACAATCACACTGTTTTTAAAATAGTGAAAAAATTCAATGGATTCAAACGCCGTTACAAAATTGATAAACTGCGGATTTGATACCCAAAATACAGGAGGCGATTGCAGCGTTTGTCCCAAAGTTTTAATGGATGTAAGGGCCATCCAGTAAAAGGGTATGAAGAAGATCATAAACAGAATCAGGTTTATGATCCATCTTCCGGATGTTTTTGCTATCTGTTTCATTTCTTTCCTCATTTCTATACGGATGTTTTTTCTGATGCACAGTTTTATTGATAATGCACTTTCTTTTGCAGTACGCTGAAATAGATCAAAGTCATAAGCCCCACAATAAGCATCAGGATCACACCCATGGCAGAGGCATAACCTGTATTATAGTAAACAAATCCCTGCTGATAGAGTTCATATACCAAGGTATTGGTAGAATCTGCAGGACCTCCTGCAGTCATCAAGGAAACGCATTCAAATGTTTTAAAGGAACCAATAATTCCTGTCAGTATCAGGAAAAACAATGTGGGTGACAGCATAGGCAATGTGATTTTAAAAAACACAGAAATGGGTTTTGCCCGATCCAAAGCCGCCGCTTCATACAGATATCCAGGAATCCCCTGAAGTGCAGCCACGAAGATCAACACATAATATCCGAGACTCTTCCATACATTCACGATCACCAAAGAAAGCATGGCTACTTTAGGATCACCCAACCAATTCACTGGATCTACATGGAATAAACTCAGAACAAAGTTGAACAGGCCGCGATCCTGATCCATCATCCACATCCAGATAAAAGATATGGATACCAGCGATACAATATTCGGCATGAACATTACATTCTGCAGAATCCGATTGATCCGGGTATTTTTCTTCAAATATAGAGCAATGGCAAGGCTCAGGATAATCGCAGTAGGCACCATCATCAGCATAAAACGGAAGGTATTGCCCAATACTTTCCAGAAATCTTTATCTGTAAACATATCCAGATAATTTTCTATACCGATGAACTCCATATCCGCTACCATGTTCCAGTCAAAAAAACTCACATAGAGCATATAGAAAACCGGATAGATGACAAATACGCTAAAAATAACCATAGCGGGAAGGATCATGATATAGGGCAACATTTTTTGTTTGGCAGACTTTCCCGCTTTCTTTCTATCCACAGCACCTGCCCGAGTCAGACCAAACGATTTGGTTATGATATCCGGCTCTTTTGCCAGATTTCCAGTTACATCCATTCTTTTCCTCCCTTACCTGAGCCTGTTTTCGTTTCTATCAAAAAAGCAAAGCTTTTTTCTGGGAACCTGAAACTTCACATGGCCATGATGATGATTATCTGTATGATAATCTCTCGCCTGAATACAGCCAAACGGGGTGTCTATTTTATAGAGAATTTCTGCTCCCAGCATCTCTCTGGTCAGCACTTCCCCTTCCATCTCGATCCCCTCTTCCACCTTTTCAAACATCACATGTTCCGGCCGAAATCCGACCCAGGCCGCATGTGCTGGCAGATTCCAAGTGGCAAGGCAATTGGCCGTTTCCATCAGATTCATGGGAGGCGTGCCAATAAATCTGGCTGTAAAGACATTCTCCGGATCCTTATATATATCCTCCGGTGTTCCCTGCTGCATAATTTTCCCCTCATGCATCAGCACGATATTTGTCCCCATAGACATAGCTTCCGCTTGGTCATGTGTCACATAAACAAAGGTTGTTCCCAATTTCTGATGCAATTCGATCAGTTCAGTTCTCAGCTGCGCCCTCAGTTTAGCATCCAGATTGGATAAAGGTTCATCCATCAGAAATACTTCCGGATTCTTTACCATAGCTCTGGCCAATGCTACCCTTTGACGCTGGCCGCCGGACAGCGCACTGGGTTTTCTATTCATATATTCTCCCAACCCAGTGATCTCTCCGATCTCCTGGATTCGCCTGTTCCGCTCTTCCTTCGGTATTTTGGCATTCTTCAGCCCGAATTCAATATTTCCTCTCACCGTCATCGTGGGGTAGATCGCATAATTTTGAAATACCATCGCGATATCCCTGTCTCCCGGAGGCACATCTTTCATATCCTGCCCATTTATCGTCAACGTTCCTTCACTGACTTCCTCCAATCCTGCAATCATCCGAAGTGTTGTAGACTTACCACAGCCCGAGGGGCCAAGCAGGATAGTAAAACTTCCTTCTTTGATGTCCAGATTCAGATCCTCAATGACCCGATCCTTCCTATCATATGTTTTTCCAACATGTTCCAGACTTATCTTGCTCACAAATTCACCCTTCCTGTCTTCTATTCTTTTATGGTGCCTTTTGTTGCTTTATGCGTTTTTATGCATTATTTGTCCGCTCATTTCACAAGGCAGGTATCAAATTCAACAAAACTAGTCTATCACTGCAATGTTCTATGAACCATCACGCTTTCGTAAAATAAAGTAAATTGAAGGAAAGAAGTGTAAATAGAACCTAAAGAAAATGTCACATTTGATTACAAAAGTAATGTTTAAGAAAAAAATAGCTACGGGCTTATAATGAATTCAGTGCGCAATTCACAACTCTTCTCCAAATGAAAAAGGGGTAGACATTTTTATAGAAATAATGTATTATAATTGTTGTTCATAAGTTTCCGTAGCTCAGTTGGATAGAGCGACCGCCTCCTAAGCGGTAGGTCGGGTGTTCAAGTCACCTCGGGAACGCCAGATAATTCGGGGCTGTCGCATCAATGATTAGAAAATCATAGATGCGGCAGCATCTTTTTGCCA
>ERZ826396.656-NODE-656-length-48106-cov-32.181765_pt1 | contig 48106 bp, 26 predicted proteins | sample MGYA00519926_ERZ826396 | MGnify/ENA primary metagenome ERZ826396 (study PRJEB31778, sample SAMEA3449230) | human gut metagenome | biome: human gut; feature: human-associated habitat; material: faeces | place: United Kingdom | collected 2010/2012 ... | reverse complement strand
AGAAGGAAGAGAAAATGATTGCCTACCTGAAGGCATTCGGAGCAAAACATAATCTGGAAACCAAGGTGGACGAAGCCGGCAACGTATTGATTAAAAAGCCCGCTACTCCGGGAAAAGAAAATCTGCAAACCGTCGTTCTGCAATCGCATATCGACATGGTATGCGAAAAGAATAACGACGTTCAACATGACTTCCTCACCGATCCCATCGAAACGGAAATTGACGGTGAATGGCTGAAAGCCAAAGGCACTACCCTCGGAGCCGACAACGGTATCGGTGTAGCTACCGAGCTGGCTATCCTGGCTGACGACAGCATCGAGCATGGTCCGCTGGAATGTCTGTTTACCGTAGACGAAGAAACCGGACTTACCGGAGCTTTCGCCCTGCAAGAAGGCTTCATGAGTGGTGACATCCTTCTGAACCTCGATTCGGAAGATGAAGGGGAAATCTTTATCGGATGTGCCGGAGGTATTGACTCCGTTGCAGAATTTACTTATAAGGAAGTGGAAGTTCCCGCCGGATATTTCTTCTTCAAGGTGGAAGTGAAAGGGCTGAAAGGCGGTCACTCCGGTGGCGATATTCACCTGGGACGTGGCAATGCCAACAAAATTCTGAACCGCTTCCTTTCCCGCATGGCTGCCAGACACGATCTGTACCTATGTGAAATCAACGGAGGTAACCTGCGCAACGCTATTCCCCGCGAGGCTTATGCCATCTGTGCTGTTCCCGAAGATGCCAAACACGATGTCCGCACCGAACTGAATATCTTCACCAGCGAAATGGAAGACGAATTATCCGTTGTAGAACCCGACTTAAAACTGGTTCTCGAATCGGAAAATCCACGCAAAATGGCTATCGACCAAGATACTACCGCCCGTTTATTAAAAGCTCTGTATGCAGCTCCTCACGGTGTATATGCCATGAGCCAGGATATTCCCGGACTGGTGGAAACTTCTACCAATCTGGCATCTGTCAAGATGAAGCCCAACCATATCATCCGCATTGAAACCAGTCAGAGAAGTTCTATACTGTCCGCACGCAACGATATGGCGAACACGGTTCGTGCCGTATTCCAACTGGCAGGAGCCAATGTTACTTTCGGAGAAGGTTATCCGGGATGGAAACCGAATCCACATTCGGCCATCCTCGAAGTAGCTGTTGAATCATACAAACGTTTATTCGGCGTAGATGCGAAAGTAAAAGCAATCCACGCAGGATTGGAGTGCGGCCTGTTCCTTGATAAGTATCCAACGTTGGATATGGTTTCTTTCGGACCGACACTTACAGGCGTTCACTCTCCCGACGAACGGATGCTTATTCCTACCGTAGAGAAGTTCTGGAAACATCTATTGGATATCTTGGCACATGTACCTGCCAAGAAATAACAGACAGACCAAATATCACAAAGAAGAGTATGGTAACAAGCGAAAAAAAAATGCTGTTGCCATGCTCTTTTTCACAATGTTTTTAATTGTCGTAAGTTTCTTCGCTCCTTGTTATGTCATCGCACAAGACTATCATAGCAAACAAGCTCCCTGTCAGGAAGAAAGAATCCCTTTCCGTGTTGTCAGCTGGAACATAGAAAACCTGTTTGATACGCATCATGATAGTTTAAAGAACGACCGTGAGTTTCTTCCCGATGCGCTGCGTCATTGGAATTATAGCAGATATAAGAAAAAGCTGGCTGATGTGGCGCGCGTAATCACAGCTATTGGAGAATGGAATCCTCCTGCGCTAGTCGGATTATGCGAAGTAGAAAATGATACGGTGCTGCGTGATCTGACCCGCCGTTCTCCTTTAAAAGAGCTTAACTACCGTTATGTAATGACTGATTCCCCTGATTTGAGAGGGATTGACGTAGCCCTGCTTTATCAACGGGATTTATTCAAGCTATTATCTTCCCGTTCTATCCCCATTCCTCCGTTGGGACAATACCGTCCGACAAGAGATTTACTGCACGTCAGCGGACTTCTGCTGACAGGAGATACATTAGATGTATTTGTCTGCCATCTCCCAAGCCGTTCGGGTGGAGCTAAAGAATCGGAACCCTATCGTTTATACGCAGCTCAAATTCTGCGCACGGAAGTCGATCACATTCTGAATATTCGTTCTCATCCACAAGTTATTATTATGGGAGATTTCAATGATTATCCCACGAATCAATCTATCCAGAAAGTACTGGAAGCCGAAGCACCTCCCATTACTACCCAAGATCCAGCCTCAACACTCAACTCCACCAACCGTTCAACAATTGTTCCTTCCTCATTAAAACTATATCATCTGCTTGCCCGGAAAGCAAAGTCAAAAAGCTTCGGTTCTTACAAATATCGCAGTGAATGGGGGTTGCTTGACCACCTGATTGTATCGGGCACTCTATTAAATCAATCGAGCCATTTTTTCACCAGTGAAGAAAGAGCAAACGTCTGTCTTCTCCCCTTTTTACTGAAAGAAGACGAGAAATATGGGGATAAAGAACCTTTCCGCACCTACAAAGGAATGAAATATCAGGGAGGTATCAGCGATCATCTTCCTGTTTATGCAGACTTCGAACTGATTCCCTATTGATTAGAACTCACTAAACGACGTCACAGTATATTCTGACAAGAGATCATTCTCACCGTAGTGAGAAAATATTCTCATTGCAATGAGAAAAAGTTCTCACCACTATGAGAATAAATTCTCATAGTGGTGAGAATACTTGAGAATATATATTCCCCTGTTGATGGTTGACTAATCCGAGTACTGATAAACTTTTAAATCAAACTTCGGAACCATTGCCAGCAAATGATCGAAGATATCGGACTGAATACGCTCGTATTCTTTCCAAACCTTATTGCGGGAGAAGAAGTAAACCTGAATAGGTACTCCGTACATGGTAGCTTCTTTCTGGCTGATAATCAGATCCAAATCCTGATTGACCACAGGCAGACTGCACAAATAGCGCTCAATATACACCCTGTACACTTGAGAATTGGTAGGAACCACTCCTTCTTCCGGTTGATAATCCGCCATTAATGGAATTTCTTTCCGGTAACGGTCCAGCATTTCCGGCGTACAGAATTGAAGTGTAGTTAAATCCAAAGTGATATTCTTCATCACCCGTCGTCCTCCCGACTGCACCATTCCCCGCCAATTCTGGAAAGGGCTGCTCACTAACGTATAAGGGGGAATAGTGGAAATGGTATTATCAAAATTCTGAATCTTGACCGTATTCAATGTTATCTCCTGTACCGTACCATTTGCGTCGCCGGAAGGCAATGTTATCCAGTCGCCCGGACGGACCATGTCATTGGCAGAAAGCTGGATACCTGCCACAAAGCCTAATATGGAATCCTTGAACACCAACATCAAAATAGCTGCCGAAGCACCCAACCCGGCAAACAAAGTGGCAGGAGACTTATTCACGATAATGGCAACGATCACAATTCCACCTACAAAGAAAAGAAGCACCTGCAAGACCTGAATAAACCCTTTCATCGGGCGATCCTTCATCGTTTCTTTTCCATCATAGATATCCATTATCATCAACAGAATCCCATTGATAGCCAATAGTAAAGAGAAAATAATATAAATGACACATACCTTTTGAGAAATCAACAACAACTCTTTTCCCCGGATAAAAGCCATCGGCAACAAAGCATAAACCAAAAAAGCCGGGATGGTATGAATCAAATGATGAAACACCTTGCGCTTCATCAGCAATGTATTCCACTGATGGGGCTTCCGCCTCGTATACTGTTTCATTCCTCCGATTAGAATCGCCTGGCAGAGGTAATTCAGAACGATGGCAACCACTATCATCAATAAAGCCATAATAGTCTCATCAAAACGATCGGCAACAGCCGGATCTATTCCCCAATTTATGAGGGTTTTATTCATCCATTTTCCTAAATCTACTACTAACATAACTTCTGTCTTTTTTTAATTAATAACAGTAAAATATTCATTTGGTTTAGAAAAAAAAGAGACCGGCACCTGATTCATTAAAAATCAAGAGGCCGGTCTACACTGCTATTCTCTAAACATATCTTCCGATGAGGGCTCTATCAGGGAGCCACCATCACTCCTATTTCATCCATATTTACTTTAGCAACGGCAGCATCAGGTGTAGTGGCCTCCAGTTTAATAAAACGTGCCCGCACTTTCTGATTGAAAGCAACCGTCTGTGGCAACGGATTATGCATGATATTGCTGAACTCCCCACTAGTAGGCACCTCTTTCCAATTCTTACCATCCACACTTACAAAGAATTTATAACGGAATGCCATCGTTGGCTTAGCCTCGGCTTTTGCGGGAGCATACGTAAAACTGTTTAATGTTACTGTCTTCCCCAAATCAACCGTTAATGGAGAGACGGCCACTTGTTTCCATCCGGAACGCGGCAAATTATTCCAGTCTTCTTTCTTTGTTTCTTCCTGCAAAGGTTCCGCATAATAGGCAGCAACCTGACTAATAGATGCGGTCAACCGGCATTCGTCTATTTTCACGCGAAGCTTACTGGCTTTAACTGTCGGAAAACGCAACATACGCTTATATCCTATCGTCGTACCTTTTCCAACTTCCTTCCAACCATTATCAGTCAGGGCTTCCACCGTAAAGGCTTCTACCCGCTGCCCTTTCGTTATATCCTCCTGAAGCATCACCACATTTATCTCTGCATTCGGCTTCAATGAATAAACCTTTTCACTGCCGAAAGTTGCATTCCAATATTTTCGGCCATTCACAACCTTGTTAGAAGCGAATACCCGCTCACGATAAACTGCAAATTCATTCAATCGCTGCACATCGGCTTCATTAATCAATCCCCTACGATCCGGAGGAATATTCAGCAACAAAACGGAATTATAACCTACTGATTGAAAATAAATATCCGCCAAATGTTTCAAAGACTTCACTTTGCTGTCTTCTTCCACATGATAGAACCATCCCGGACGAATGGATACGTCCACCTCCGAAGGATACCAGAATAATTCCGTAGCTTTCTCCAATATCTTACGACTTCCCAAATCTTCCGCTTTACCAAAAACTCCCAGACGATTATTATTCTCTTGTGAACGGGTATATATGCCGGGAGTTAGCACAGTTGCACTCCATTCAGTTGCACGTCCTAATCCTTTTTCGTTTCCTACCCAGCGGACATCATCCCCCATAATTGCCATCACAGCTCTGGGTTGAAGGCGTTGGATGGTCTGATAGAAAGCATCCCAATCATACACCTGTTTCTTTCCGTTCGGACCTTCTCCATTCGCTCCGTCGAACCAGACTTCATGCACTTCACCATAATTAGTGAGCAATTCAGTCAGTTGCCGGATAAAAAAATCATTGTAACGGGGAGAGTCTCCATAACATTCCGCATTCCGGTCCCAGGGAGAAAGATATACTCCAAACTTCATATCATATTTGTCACAGGCAGCACGAAGTTCTTTCACTACATCGCCTTGTCCGTTTTTCCAGGGAGAAGAGGCCACGGAATGTTTGGTAGTAGCCGTTGGCCAAAGGCAGAAACCGTCGTGATGTTTTGCAGTCAGAAGCACCATTTTAAAGCCGGCTTCCTTGAGGGTACGTACCCATTGTTCAGCATCCAGTTCCGAAGGGTTAAAAAGTGCGGGGTCCTCTTTTCCGTCGCCCCATTCACGTCCGGTAAAGGTGTTGATTCCGAAATGAAGGAAAGCAGTCAGTTCCATTTGCTGCCAGGCATATTGCTGCGGAGTGGGTACCAGCCGTGCTGCCATATCGACTTTCTGTTCAAGAGTTGCACCCTGAGGAAACTCAACATGCTTCACATAATAGTTTTCTTTTTTCTGCGCCTGCACTCCACCCATGAGAGTAACAGACAATAAAAGAGAGGTTAGTAGTTTATTCATGGTCTATTCATTATTGTAATCGTACAAAGATAAAATAAAGGTGCAGATTTCAACGATTATCACAGAATACTTTCTTACGATATTCCATCCAATCAGTGCAACCCCACCTTTATATATTATCTAAAAACCTATTGATTCAGTATCTATTTCACCGGATAAAGGGTAAATTCAAAACTCTGTTTCTTTAATGGAACCAAGTATTGCGGTAATACTCCGGGACCACAAGTAGCCGTTCCCACACCTGCCTGTTCAGCATCCAGATGCACTGTCAGCAATCCATCGCGTTCCAGTTCATTGATATGGCGGGCCTTCTCTAATAATACATCCGAGAAAGGAATGATACTAAACTGGAAAGCACGATCCGACTCAACAAAGATGCCTTCACCGGAAGTATCTGCCAATTTTGCCCAACGTACATCGGTGCGGTTACCCGTAGCCTGCGGAGCAACATAATAATGGAACATCCGTTCCGGTGTGGTCTGATATACACCGATTTTGCCGGATTGATTGCGGTCAACGTATGTTTCATTGTCCCCACGTCCCAGATAAGAAACCTGATCGTAAGAGTTCGCTACCCGGAATATCAGTCCCAAGCGGGCTATGGATTTCACGATGGTCGTATCAGGTTGGAAAGTAGTGTGTACCTTCAGTGCACCGTTTTTATCCAACGAATACACAAAGTCGGCTGTTCCTACCTTTTGATTTTTCGCATTTAGAATTTCTACACGGGCAGTAGTCGAAGTCTTACTTTCCTTCAGTGAAATTACTTTCTGGGTCAGACCATCCAGTCCTGCATCGCGCCACAGGCGTGCGCCGTTCTTATCCCGGTTGTCATTATCCGTTGCCGGGCGGAAAAGGCTCAATGTCAGCGGAGCAGCCAATAAATCTTTGCCGTTCAGATTCAATGAAGTAAGCGCTCCTGTTTTCTTATCAACGGTGAAAGTCGTTTCGCCTGCTTTTTGCGGACGGTAGCCTGTGTAATTCTTATTACCGGCAAGTACAAACTGGTCGTATGCCACTTCCCAGTCCTTATCTATCATTGAAGAAGCTTCACGACGGGTCCAGCTGATATTCAGATAAGCCTCACGGACTGTATTCGGAAATTTTACAGCACCCAAAGTAACATCGACGGTGGCGTGCGGCGCACAATCAACCATTTTCGTACCTTCCGCCAATATCTTGCCATTATCTGCCGTCACATTCCAGTTCAGTATATACTCGTTCAAGTTAGAGAAATCATACCAGTTCTTAACACGGATGGTCAGATTCTTCTGATTTGCGAGCGTTGCTTTTATGTTCTGATATACTTTCTTTACTTCGAGCAAATGCGGGTGCGGTTCACGATTAGCACCTACCAAGCCGTTACAGCAGAAGTTGCCGAAACTCGGAATTCCTTCCGGTCCGTAATCACCGCCATACGTCCAGTACCATTTACCGTTCTTGTCTATTTCGCGGAATGACTGATCCACCCAGTCCCAAACGCAGCCGCCTTGTGCCATCGGGTTGTTTTCAAATACATCCCAGTATTCTTTCAGTCCACCGCAACTATTACCCATTGCATGGAGGTATTCACAAAGAATGAAAGGACGATAGATGTCTTTCTCGTTTACATACGCTTTGATGTCGTCCACACTGCGGTACATACGGCAGTAAATATCTGTGTTATAGTTCAATTCAGCACGTTCATACTGCACGGGACGAGTTTTCTCTACCGATTTCAGCCAGTCATAGGTACGTTCGAAGTTGATTCCGTTTCCGGCTTCATTTCCCAACGACCAGATAACGATAGCCGGGTGATTCTTGGAACGCTCATACATGCGGTGGGTACGATCCATGTGCGCAGTCAGCCAAGTACTATCCTTGGCAAGGGAAGCAAGACCATATCCCATTCCGTGAGATTCGATGTTTGCCTCGTCAATCATGTACAAGCCGTAACGGTCGCAAAGTTGATACCAGTAAGGATGCGTGGGATAATGTGAGTTACGCACGGTGTTGATATTGTGCTGCTTCATCAGTTTGATGTCCAGTTCCATCAGTTCCTTGCTCACAGTACGTCCCAGTTGGGAGTGTTCGTGACGGTTGGTTCCCTTCACCAGTACCGGAACGCCGTTGATACAGAAACGTCCGTCTTTAATCTCCGAGGTACGGAAACCTACTTCACAGCCGGTCAGTTCAGTGACCTTGCCTTGTTCATCTTTCAATTCGAGCATTAATGTATAAAGATAAGGATGCTCCGCGCTCCAAGCCTTTACACCGGGGAGCTTCTTTTCTTCAAATGCGATAAAATTGCTCAATCCACGGGATTTTATCCGGATAGCATCCTGCAAAACAGCTTTACCATCAGCATCTTTCAGTGTATAAGCAATGGAAGAAGTAGTAGCGGAAGGTCCCTCTACGGTCACTTCAAGTCCGAAAATACCATCTTTGTATTTCTCTTTGTCTAAAGAAGCATTCAGTTTATAGTCTGCAATATACTGTTTGGGGGTACTGTAAAGATACACGTCACGTTCGATGCCGCTCAAACGCCACATATCCTGACATTCCAGATAAGCGCCCGAACTCCAACGGTACACCTCCAAAGCGACCACATTTTCACCTTCATTCAGTACATCTGTAATATCCCATTCGGCAGCCGTCTTTGATCCCTGGTTATATCCCAGTAATTTTCCATTCACCCATACATAATAGAAAGAAATAACTCCTTCACAACAAAGTACAACCCTGCGTCCTTGCCAGTCGGCAGGCACTTTGAAGGTACGGCGGTAGGAGCCGACTTCATTCTCTGCATAAGGAACCAGCGGCGGATTTTTCTTGAAGTTGAACATTTTATCATCAAACTCGTACGTCTCGTTGACATAGATAGCTGTACCATACCCCTGTGGTTCCCAGTTACCGGGCACGTTGATGTCCGCCCATCCTCCTGTATAATAAGAAGGTTGGTAAAAGTCCTTCGGACGGTTATCGGGATTCTTCACCCAATGGAATTTCCACTTTCCGTTCAGGCTCATATAAAATGGAGACTGCTCGTATCCTCCCGGCTTTTCAATGTCGGAAGCGTTGGCATAAGGCCATACGTATGTGTGAGGAGCGAGTTTGTTCAGTCCCACCGCATATTGGCTTTGCCATTCGGGCAACGGTTGTTGTTGCGCTAACATGAAAGTTGTGGCAGCCAGTACTGCTGATAAGATTAAAAACGTTCGTTTCTTCAGGTTATTCATGGTTAAGTACTCATTATTATTTAGTTCATACTATTTCTTAAAGCTATTATTTTAAGGCACGGATTACACAGATTTCACAGCTTCAGTACTATGATTATGCAAAGCAACAGTGTTAATCCGTGTAATCCATACCTCAAATAACCAATATTGATTATTCAATCATTATTTCATCAAAATAAACTCTCGCCTCTTGTCCCGGACGTACATGGTCGGCAGGACATTCTCCCGCCCCTTCTGCCGTTACACGGACATATCTTGCTTCCGTTCCTTTCATATCCATGGAGAAATCTTCGATAAAGGTTCCTTCACGGAATATATCCCGGAAAGTAAAATTCAGACCTGCTACCTCACGATAGGTTTCGTTATCATCTGAAACTGCGATACGGATTGATTTCGGTTTATGTACCGCCATGCCGTAATTAGTGATACAACCTATAGTAAAAACATTCAATTTTTCTTTTTGCAGCAAATCTATCGTAAAAGATATGTGGTCGCTCTTCTCCCAACAACACCATTCAAAGTCTGTATACTTCAAGCTACCACGTAATCCGTTCGTCATGAGTTTCTCATTCGGTTTATTTCCGAGGATAGGTTTGCCGGTCGCTTTGTTCCAGACAATAGGTAATACAAGCGTCTGCCCCATCTGCTCACCTTGTGCAAAGGTAGCACTCTTAATGGTTTGAGTCGCCGTTACCGTTAATGAATCGGTATATAAAGATGAACTAGCCGTCGGCTCGCTACCATCTACTGTATAACGGATTTCCACATCAGGACGAATACACTCCAACTTCACTTGCAACACACCATTTTCGGGAGTCACTTTATGCTGGATATTATACATGGAACGAGCATAAACAATTCCCTTCTCTGCAAGATGCTCATTATATCTGTCCATTCCTTTCAGGAACAAAGCCCAGTCTTTCTTATCCGGTTGTGTCCAGGCTACTTCGGCTAACGCGGCTAAACGAGGAAATAAAAGATAGTCCACATCTTCCGGTTTATTACAGAATTCTGTCCACATACAAGCCTGTACACCCATCAATAACGAAGCATATTCCGGTTTCCAATCCTTTTGTACCGGCTCGTAGTCATACACGTCTTTCAGGGTATTATTCCCGAAATATGTCAACGGTTCAAACCACTGCGGTCCCTGATAACGAATCAGATACATGATGCGTGCCGGAGTCATAATAAAACGATGTCCTTTCTCTGCCGCCTTCAATGCAGCCTGTCCAAACCCTTGCCAACCAAGAATAATAGACTCTTCCGGCAGAAAACTGCTATTGGTCAGTTCATCCCAACCGATCACCTCTCTGCCTTTGCTACGTACATAGTCACTTATCCGCTTCATGAAATATCCTTGCAGGTCCTCTTCATCAGCCAGATTTTCTTTTTTCATCCGTGCCTGACACAACGGACACTTCTTCCAATGTGTCTTTTGAGCCTCGTCACCACCAATATGGATATAGCGTGAGGGAAACAATTCCATGATTTCATCCATCACATTTTGCAAAAAGTTGAAAACACTGTCGTTTCCTGCACAATAAATGATCTCGGAATTTCGTCCTCCCAAGCCGGGCAATACACCAATATAATCCTTCACCGTCGGGCAAGCCAGTCTGGGATACGCTGTCAATGCAGCATTGCTATGAGCAGGCATATCTATTTCGGGCACAATCTCAACCTGACGTTCAGCAGCATAAGCCACCATTTCCCGGATGTCCTCTTGGGTATAGAAGCCTCCTACCGGGGTAGGTTCTCCCTTTTTCGGATTGCGACGGGCAGGAAAAGGCAAATCCTGATGATCCACCCGCCACGCACCGACTTCCGTCAATCGGGGATATTTCTTTATTTCCACCCGCCAGCCATTGTCGTCTGTCAAATGAAAATGAAGTGTATTCAGTTTAAGCATTGACATACAATCAATGATACGTAATACATTTTCTTTAGGAATAAAGAAACGGGATGCATCCAACAACAATGCCCGGTATCCGAAACGTGGTTCATCCTGAATGATTACGACCGGAATGCTCCATTCCAATTTCTTGTCCAACAAACTTTCTCTTTCAATGGAGGGAGGAAGTAATTGGCGAATTGTTTGTAAGGCATAGAAAAAGCCTTTGTTATCCGAAGCCTTAATAACGATCTCTTGGGGAGAAACTTCCAAAGAATAGGCTTCGCTCTTCAAAGAAGGGTCTGTCAGCAAACGGACATTCCCCTCCCCTCCTACATTCAGTTTGGGGGTAAAACCGACTGTACGAGTAAACAAAGTAATCAAACCTCTTGCAATTTCCGCCTGCTCCTCATTCTCCACTGCAAAAACTGTCTGATCGGAGAATAAATGGTTGCCACTGCCCGGCATCATCTGTGCCGGGCGCGGAACCATAGAAATACTGCGTGTTAAGTTTGTATTATCACATCCTGTCACTATTGATGCCAGAAATCCGGTCAACAGTATGAAGATATATTTTATCATGATATTATTTCAGGGTTATTCCTTGTCTCTTTCGGGGGAGAATCGGACAGGGTCATTATATTGTTCTTGTAGTTTCAACATCTCTTCTTTCAATTCCTTCACTACCGGCTCGTATTCAGGTTGCTCGTAGAGGTTATGCATCTCTGTCGGATCTGCCTGTATGTCATAGAGTTCCCACCAGTTGATATCATTATAGAAATGAATCAGTTTATAGCGTTCTGTGCGTATTCCATAATGGCGTTTCACCATGTGCTCGGCCGGATATTCATAGAAGTGATAATAAAGTGCCTTGCGCCAGTTTTCCGGATGTTCTCCTTTCAACAGAGGAACAAGCGAGACTCCCTGAATATCCGATGGCACCTCTGCTCCTGCCAATTCGAGGAAAGTGGGTGCATAGTCGATATTCTGTACCATCTCGGTGATATCCCCTCTACGGTCGAAGCCTTTCGGCAAGCGCATGACAAGCGGTGTACGCATGGATTCTTCATACATAAATCGTTTGTCGAACCAGCCATGTTCGCCCATATAGAAGCCCTGGTCGGAAGTATAGACCACAAGTGTATTATCCAGCAATCCTTTTTCTTTCAGATAATCGAGTACACGACCTACATTGTCATCCAGCGATTTAACCGTCTTCATATAGTCACGCATATAACGCTGGAATTTCCAATTGGCAAGGTCTTTGCCTTGCGGATTCTGTTTGTAGAAGTCATCGATAATCGGACCATAGAATTTATCCCATGCAGCACGTTGTCCTTCATCCATTCGGGCTAAGAATCTTTCGTACAGTGATTTTAACCGCGAGTTCTTGTCAGGACGCAGCATTTTGAGGTCATAGATCATATCCATATCTTTCACGATGCTCATTTCTTGTGCAGCGGCAGCCGGACGGCCTTCATAATCATCAAAGAAATTATCCGGCAACGGGAAGGTCTTGTCTTCATATAAAGCCAGATTGCAAGTATCTGCCATCCAGTTACGATGAATAGCCTTATGATGAATCAAAAGGCAGAAAGGCTTTTGTGGGTCACGCTTGTTTTCCATCCAGTCAATGGCATCATCCGTAATAAGATTGGTGATATAACCATGTTTCTGAATGGTATCATTGTCCTGCGTAATAAAGTCCGGATTATAATAATCTCCTTGTCCGGGGACGATTTGCCAGTAATCAAATCCTGATGGCAAACTCTCAAGATGCCATTTACCGACTAATGCGGTCTGATAACCGACTTTTCTCAAGAGTTTAGGGAAAGTCTGCTGAGAACTGTCGAAAACGCAAGTGGTATTATCATAGAATTTGTTTGCACAGCTATGTTTACCCGTTATCATGCAGGCACGGCTGGGACCACTTAAAGAATTGGCCACAAAACTTTGAGTAAAACGTACTCCGTCAGCTGCAATACGGTCGAGATTCGGAGTTTCCATATAGCGAGTGTCATAACAGCTCATCATTTGAGCCGTATGGTCGTCTGTCATGATATAAACAATGTTCAGAGGTTGCTGTTCCGCAGGTTTTTGCTTGCCTGCACAAGAAGCTAGGGAAGCTATAGCAGCTACTCCCGCTAAAGGAAAAAATAAGTTTGATTGCAGTTTTTCCATAAATACTATTTTGTATAAGATTGTTGTGACAAAGGTAGGGGGCTGTCGACCAAATCTATGTTCACAAATCACCAATTAATTTCCAATATTCTCCACTTCTAGCTGTTTCATAAAGAAAAAGTAGTAAAAAACACTATTTACGACTCATTCCCAATCCAGCAAATCCTAGAAAACATATACAATGATTTCTACTAATAACAGAAAACCCGAATGAAGAGCAGAAACACCCCTCCTCTGCATCCGGGAAATCTAAAATTACCTGTTATAACTACATTTTTTTAATAGCCGAAGTTATTTTCCGTAATAGCTATATTAGTATTCATTTCATCGCGCGGAATGGGGAACAACAGATTCTTCTTCAAGAAAGTCTCATCATCCAAATTTCCATTATTGTAAATACGTTCTCCCCAGACTCCCGTTGCATTGGGATTATTTTCCTGCCACTTTTTAGTTATGGAGTGATTATTATTCACAGTAAGCGCTTTTTTCAAATATTCAGTTCCACGCAAGCGCATCATTTGATACATTTCAGTTTCACCGGCACCTTCAAAAAGTCTTTCGAAGAATATCTTTTCACGTACTTGATCTTTTGTTAAGGTTGACTCCCATTTGGCTGGTTGTGCAGAAACCTTAGCTCCCGACTTACGTGCACGCGCCAACACGAGATCTACCGTATTAATAGCATCGTCTTTTCTATCCAATTCATTATAGACATCAGCCAACATCAATAATAAATCTGCATAACGATATAAAATCAGATTTTTATGACTGGCAATACCTGCCATATTCATATCAAAGGTTTTTGCAAAATGAGGCCATGCCGCTCTTTCTCCTGTTCTACCTGCAGCAGTACATACATTTAGATAATCTTTCAATCCTTTACGGTATTTCTCATCAAATTTCGCTTCATCATCCGTGATAGCCAGAATTTCATCTGCGCTCGGATTCTCTTTATTAGTCAATAACTCATAAGGAATTCTACCAACTAACAACTTGTTATTTTTCCAACCTGCCGGTTTTACACCACTATCATAAGTGAAATAAGGATATTCATAGGTGGAGTCGCGGGCAGACGGCACAGGTTCTACTTGAGCTACAGGTCCGACATTGTTTGTACATTTTCTCCATTTTGCCATAAATGTAGTTTCAATACGAGGATCTCCGAAATAGGTTCCCGCAAAAAAATCATAAAATGCTTTCGTACACTTAACTCTATGAAAACTCTTACCATAAGATGATGCAGCAGGATTAAAGACCCAAGACCCTCTATTGAAAGAAGACAACTCACCATTCACCTGAAATCCCAGTTGGAATATAGACTCTTTTGAACCTTTAATCTTATCAACAAATAAATTAGAAAATTTCGGTTCCAGATCATATTTACCTTTCACTCCTTCAAAATAGGTCCTTGCTTTTTCCCAAGCTGTGGCATCACCCAAACAGCCTAAAGTATGATATAATTTTCCTAAATATGCTTCTGCAGCCCATTTCGTTGGAAATCCGTCAGAATTTGTTTCCGGTAAATATCTCGCAGCAAATTCCAAGTCCGTCCGTACCACATCCAGCACCTCTAAACGCGGAGAACGAGACACAGCTACTCCATCATGAGAAGAAGGGCTTGTTTTCAAAGGTACATCTCCCCAACATACCGCAAGATTATAATAAGACAAGGCACGCAAGAAATGAGCTTCTGCAGCCATTTCGTCTTTATCTTCTAAAGAGGTGCTTTCCACATTGGCTATAAATGCATTAGCTTCATTAATTACTTTATACATCACATACCATGCATTTGTCAGCAAATCATCTGTATAGTCACATTGCAACCATCCACACATATCATTTGTTCCCCCATTGGTCTGGGCCCATCCGAAACCACTATACCGTACCGGAATTTCCTGCCAATGCTGACCATATCCTCCACTAGTCAATGCAAAATAACCATAGCATCCATACAATGCTGCACGCGCCTTTTCAGAAGTAGAAAACTGAATTTGTGTATTCAATGTATATTGCGGATCTTCATCCAACCACGATTCACAAGAAGCCAGTAATAAGCAGCTTGCCAATAAAAATATATAGGTTAATTTCTTCATTTTCATAATCATTTATTGTAAATTAAAAGGTTACATTCAAGCCAAACACAAAAGAACGCATATTGGGGAAAGCATTCATATCAACACCCCGACGCAGACCGTCAAATGCAAAACTATTTACTTCCGGATCATATCCACTATAATTGGTAATCACAAATGCATTCTTCACTGAAGCAAAAATGCTGGTATTCTGAAACCCTATCTTAGTCATCCACTCTTTAGGCAAAACATAATTCAGCGTAATATCCGAACAGCGCAAATAACTTCCATCTTCTATGTAGCGATCATAAACAACGCCTTTTACATTTGAAGTAGATGACGGATATAAATTAGAACGATTCTCCGGAGTCCATGCATTATAATAAGCATCTTTTCTCAAGTTTCCGGCCTGTCTGGAAGGAGTTTGTTCGTAACGGATATTTGTATTCAGAATATCATTACCATAAACGCCTGTGAAAGAAGCTGAAAGAGAGATATTCTTCCATTCCAGGCGTGTCTGGAAACCATAGGTGAAGTCGGGATTCGGATCACCTATCACAACCATATCGTTAGCATCCACTACACCATCTTCATTCACATCCACACATTTAATATTACCAGCTGCCATATCATTTCCTGCAGATGAAGTGTAATATTTAGTGGAACCATCCGATGAGATATATCCTACTTTACCATCAACTACATCTTCTTCCTGAATAATTCCTTGTGTCTTATAACCGAAAAATAGTCCCGGAGCTTTACCCTCAATAAAAATATTTGCAGGTCCGAAATGATCGCCAATCGTCTTTCCTAAATAACCACGTACTCCTTTCAAAGAACCTATATCAGAAATTTCCAAACCTAAATTTTCAATAGTAGTCTTGTTGAAACCAATATTTCCGCCTATATTCCATTTCCATCCATTACTACGAATGATATCAGCATTTAAACTAAATTCAAAACCTTTATTCAATAACGATCCTTCATTTATCATCACTGTTGCAAACCCACTGGAATATGGCAAAGCACGTTCAACCAACAAATCCTTTGTATTTTTACGGTAATAATCAAATGCACCATTCAGACGGCCATTAAAGAAACCAAAGTCAAGACCAGCATTCCATGAAGAAGTACGTTCCCACTTCAAGCCCTCATTTTGCAGGCTTTTGATTTGCATAGACGTCAATTTATTTCCATCTCCATCAGCATAGTCCACCTTATTCTCATAAATAGAAAGAGACTGATATGGATCAATACCTTGATTACCTGTCTCACCATAACCCACACGTACCTTCAACTGACTTAACCAATCGATGCTCTTCATATAAGCTTCCTGTTCCATACGCCATGCTAATGAGAAAGAAGGGAAATATGCCCAACGATTACCTTTTTTAAATTTACTGGATCCGTCAGCACGCAATGAAGCTGTCAACAAGTACTTATCATAAGCAGATAAATTAACACGTCCTAAATAAGAAAGCAGCTGATAATCTTTTTGTATAGGTTGTTTCACATCTACTTTTCCAGCATTGGATAATCCTTTTGTACGCAAGTCATAGATAGAAAAAGTATTACCTGAAACATTCTCTGTCAGAAAATGATATTCATCATAAGTGATACCGGCAGTAGCCGACAGACGAAAATCCTTTGTCAAATCCATGTTAAAGTTTAACAGGTTTTCCACTGTATAATTAGACTTGTTGACATTACTGATTGCCAATAAACCTTTCACGTTTTCTCCCGGAGGCAACTGAATCCCGTACCAACGCTTACGGTCATTCACTATAATATTTCCTCCTGCACGCAGGCTATACGAGAAATATTTATTAATATTCCAATTCAGATTCAAACTTCCGTTGAATGTTTTATCATTCGTAATATCATCGTAATCATTTACCCAACTAAAAACATTCATTTTTGATTCCAAAGCACCCGGATCATCATCAGGAACAATATAAGGAGCTGTATCGAGAACCGTACGAGCCAAAGATCCGGCAACGCCTCCAGTTGTATTACCACCCGTCATCATGTCATTCTGCTTCAATGAACCACTCAATATCAAATTTAAAGTTACTTTTTTAGATAATTCAGCAGTTAAATTGGCACGCAAGTCACCCTGTTTTATTCCTGTATTCTCTACAATACCATTAATATCTTTAAAGTTACCCGATATATAATATTTCATACCAGCAGTTCCTCCACTGACAGAAGCCGAGTAGACTTGTGAGAAAGCTGATGCATATGCCTCTTTTTGCCAGTCACGATAGGTAATAACCTTATATAATTCCGGATTATTCGGATCTGCCTGATAAGCGGACTCATTACCACTAAATACGTACCGCATTTCACCATTAGGTTGCAAATAATATCGCGGCTGGTCCAATTTAGAATTTGAGTAATCGGCATATTCTTCCAAATTTAACATATCGTGCAAGTTACGCGCATTAGCTATCGTAAAATTTGCTGTGACATTCACTTTTGCCTTTCCGGCCTTTCCCTTTTTAGTTGTAATAAGAATTACACCATTAGCACCACGAGAGCCGTAAATTGCAGTAGCGGAAGCATCTTTCAGGACGGTAATATCCTCGATATCATTAGGATTGATTGCACTCAACGGATCTTGAGCTATTTGGAAGTCACCACCGCCTACAGCAGACTCGGCAAATTCACCAGTAGATGCTTGCGGCACATTATCAATCACATATAATGGCTGATTATCTCCACGTAACGAGTTAGCACCGCGGATAGTAACAGAAGAAGCAGCACCCGGAGTAGACATTGAAGCAGTTACATTTAAACCTGCAATCTTACCTTGTAATAATCCATCGATGGATACAGCTTTTGAAGCATCATTTGCATCAGGACGGAGACTGGCAGTGGCACCTGTTAAATCGCTCTTTTTAGCCGTTCCATAACCGACAACAACTACTTCATCCAAATTTTGTGCATCTTCTTTTAATTGAACATTCATTTTAGTCTGATTTCCAACCATGATTTCCTGTTTGGAATAACCGATAAAAGTAAAGATCAACACAGATTTTGAGTTTGGAACGGAAATGGAGAATTTTCCATCAATGTCGGTAATTGTTCCATTAGTAGTACCTTTTACTTGTACATTGACACCAGGCATACTTTCATTTAGAGCATCCACTACCTGACCGGTAATGGTCTTTCCTTGTCCCATGGATTGCGCAGAAAACACAAACAATGTGATGAAACATAGCAGAAAAACTTTTGATAGGTTCTTCATAGAAGTCATTTTTATAAATTATTAAATTTAAAGATTAAAAAGCTTATTCCAGTTTATTTGCTGAAATCGATACGCAAATATAGATGTGGTTATCGAAAGCACATGTTCTATTTTTACTATAATTCTTCCAATTTTGTCTAAAATCGTCCAATTCATCGACAAATTAGAGCATTATAGACATCATTGAACATCTTCCAAACCAAATATGGAAACCTTTAAATATAATAGTTAGCAAATATAACAATCCTATTCTCCTCCAGACACTATATGTGTGCTATTTTTCAGATTCAAGAAGAAAAAATAACTGCAGAAAGAAGTGTCTTAGCATAGAAAAGCATTGAGATATTACATATATATGCATACTATCAGAGAAATACCACATTTATTCTCTGATAATATGCATTTTTCTTTAAGAGATGGATAAGTTTCCCCGGTGTGCAACAGGTCGTTCCTCGGTGAGCAAGGTTCCGTTGCTCACCGAGGAAGTCCTCCTTAGCCACCGACCAAGGTATAGTAGCCCTCTTAAAAAGGCATTTGTAAGCTAGTTTACTTCCAAACAGTCGGACGTTTTAAATAACATAAAGGATAGGAAATAAGAAAAAACAGCACATACATCTATAATAAGTAAGCCTCATCACAGACATTTTAATAGCAATATTACAAAATACCAAACAATTTCACATTCCATAATTTGAAATGCCGGGCATTTTTCTATATACTACAAATAAGTGGTCGAAATATTAGAAGCAGCAAGGATATAATATACTTTTTTTCATATTAGTATATTCTTAATCAGCTTTGCATGATTAGCACATTTCGCAAGTAAAAGATTCTCAAAAAGAAATCATCTAACAACCATACTCTTTCAACGTCTGCATCAACTTCGCTCCATTGATCGGCTTCACTAGATAATCATCGCAACCGGCTTTCAAAGCAGCCACCCGGTCGGCATCAAAAGCATGAGCGGTCAAGGCGATAATTGGTATTTCCGTATTGAACTTCCGGATCTCGGAAGTTGCAGTACGCCCATCCATAACAGGCATCTTCATATCCATCAATATCAGATCCACCGGTTGAGTCCGGACGATCTCAACCGCCTTCAGCCCATTCGGAGCATGTAACAACTGAAATTTATTTTTCAATATAGAAGATACTAAAAAAAAGTTACTCTGAATATCTTCTACTACAAGCACTCTTTTAGAAGACTTCATCTCTTCGGAAGCATGAGGTTCTTCTTTTTCCACTTCCCTCCCAAGGCGCTGACGGGAAATATACAGTCCGCTGTCGACCGATTCGAACTGACACGGCAGAACCGCCCAGAACAGGGATCCTTTATCAAATTCCGACTCAAAACCTATCTCTCCTTTGAAAGCCTCAACTATGGCTTTACAAATAGATAATCCCAATCCGGTCCCCTGCGCAAACTCATCCAGTTTTTCAAAACGCTGGAACACCTTGTCTTTTTTATCTTCCGGTATGCCGATGCCTGTATCACGAACATAAAGATGAATACTCCCGTTTATCTTTTCATATCCCATTTCAATCATTCCTTCGCAGGTATATTTGATGGCATTAGTTACAAAATTGGTGAGAATCTGTGCCAACCGGTTCTTATCCAGACGAACGATACAAGATTCATAAGGATTCATAGCAACCAAACGAACCTGTGGATTCACTACACGACGATGCATTGCAGCAGCCAATTCATTGAAATAAACAGCCAGATCAAAATCCTCGTATTTCAATTCTACCGAGCCGGCTTCTATTTTCGAAAGATCCAGTATGTCATTAATCAGTTTCAGAAGTAATTCATTATTGGCATTGATAATCTGAATGAACTCTTCTTTTTCTTCTTTATCTTCCGTCACCATCAGCAAGTCGGAAAAACCAACGATAGCATTTAGCGGAGTACGGATTTCGTGACTCATATTTGCTAGAAAAGCAGACTTCAACCTATCGGATTGTTCAGCCCGGCTCCTCGCCTTTTCAAGTTCACCAATCATGTGCTGCCGCTCGGTCACATCATCCACGCGAATTACCACACCATCAACATCTCCCTGTTCATTAAATATAGGAGTAGCAAATACTTCAATGACGTGCTTGTTATCCAGATTAAACAAAATAGACTCTACCTGACCGGATTGGCGGGCACGTTGCATCACACAATTCTCACAAGGAGCGTTGCGATTATGGGCTGTCAAATAGCAAGGTTCTCCTTTCTTATAAGCCTCATACGAAAGGCTTTTACTACAAAGCGAGATATTCTCCCATTGTACGATATAGTCGTTTGCAATATACGCCAAGCCTGAATTAATATTGTTCAGCACCAATTCATTCTGACGAATCAAATGAATCATCCTTTGTTCGCTCTCAAGGAGTTCTTTTTTCGAGCGCACAGCTTCTTCATAGAGATTATCATATTTGTTTTGCCATAAGATACGCTCGGTGACATCCTGAGTTATCACCATATAATTCGTAATTTCAGACTTTTCATTATGAACGAAAGAAACAGTGATCTCAAAGAATCGAGTACCGGACAAACAAGTAGGGAAAAGATGACGTAAGGCATCAAAATCATATTTTGCAACGAAACGCACAGTCTCCCCTTTTCTAATTTGTTCTCTGATTTCATCAGAGAAACTCGTATAGTTGAATAGATTATAACCCAAAATGTCTTTTTTGTCTTTTATCCCCATTGATCTCAACCGGGAATAATTGACATCTATCATAATGCCATCCTTATCATACAACTCGAGTCCTACAGACAAATCATTAAAAATGTCATGTAATAAATTATCAGCTATCCCATTTATCCGAATCTGTTCCATGTAGCAAGATTTGTATAGTATTGCAATTTCGTTTGTTCAGCCGGGCAAAGTTAAACAAATATTTTGCTACATATTAGAAAAGGGACCTTTTGGTCCCTTTCTGTATCTTTATTTGGTGCTTTGGTATAGAAAACTTTCAGCTTTAGCCAATGTCTCCGGTTTACCGATGTCAATCAGTTGTAAATTCTCTGCAAGATAACCGGAATAGTTTATTTGCCGACAAGTGGCAAGATAGAAATCCATAATAGAAAACTTCCCTTCCCAACGAGGCGTATCCATAAATTGGAAAATGGCAGGTGAAAGGACATGGATACCGCTGAATGCATATTCCTGATAGCATAATTCATCATATTGGAATCCCTCCGGCTTCACCTGTCCCGTATCCTTGTTAGTCCAGCCACAAAGTTTCTTCTTTTCATCAAAAAGCAGATAACGAGAGGTTTTACGTCGGCTTGCCAGTAAAGTTGCCACACCGCCACTCTGTAAATGATAGTCATATAATTCCTTCAGATTCACATCTGAAAGAATGTCTACATTATGTATCAGGAAAGGTTCATCCGAATTTTCAAAGAAAGAACGGGCTTTCTTGACTCCTCCACCAGTATCGAGCAACAAGTCACGTTCGTCGGAAATATGTATGGTAAGCCCGAAATTCTCATTGACTTTCAGGAAGTCAAGTATTTGATCGCCAAAATGGTGGATGTTAATCACAATTTCCGTGAATCCGGCAGCTTTCAGTTTTAAAATCACATGTTCCAACATCGGATGTCCGGCTATGGGAACCATAGCCTTAGGCATGGTATCGGTAAGCGGTTTCAACCGGCTACCCAAACCGGCAGCAAATATCATTGCTTTCATTTTATTCGTAACTTCCTCCTTTATAGTTAATCTCTTTAGATAGTTGCCTCAAACGTACGTTCTATATTCTGTTCCCGGTGCACCAGTTCGACTTTCACACCAAATTTCTGATTCAGGTGTTCTGCCAGATGCTGGGCTGAATAAACAGAACGGTGTTGCCCTCCGGTACAACCGAAACAAACGGACAAATTGCTGAATCCACGTTCCATATAGCGTTTTACGGAGGCGTCTACCAAAGCATAGGCATGATCGAGGAAACGGAGTATTTCACCATCTTCTTCGAGGAAAGTGATTACAGGTTCATCCAGTCCGGTGAAAGGTTTGTAACGCTCATACTTACCGGGATTGTTGACGGCCCGACAGTCGAATACATAGCCTCCTCCATTGCCGGTAGAGTCATCAGGAATTCCTTTCTTATAGGCAAAGCTCATCACTTTGACAGTAAGCTGCCGCTTTTTCAGGTCGTCCGTAAATTGTTTCAGTCCGGTAAGTTCCCGCAAAACCTCGCAGAGATACGGATATTCCGGGTATTCTTCTTTCAACAATTCACGCAGGTTTTCGATAGCATAGGGAACGCTTTGAATAAAATGAGGTTTCTTTTCGAAGTATCCGCGGAAGCCATAAGCCCCCAGCACTTGCAACGTACGGAAAAGAACAAAGTGACGAAGTTGGCTATAAAAATAGGATTCGTCAATCGGTTGGTATTTGCGAAGAGCGTCTATATATTCTTGCAGCAGTTCTTTACGGAGGCTATCCGGATATTTCGCTTTCGCTTGCCACAGGAAGGAGGATATGTCATAATAAAACGGACCTTTACGTCCTCCCTGAAAGTCGATAAACCATGGCTCCCCGTCTTTTATCATCACATTACGACTCTGAAAATCACGATACATAAAAGTAGCGGAAGAACTACGTAGCAGAACATCGCTCATCTTCTGAAAATCATCTTCCAGTTTGTCTTCCTGAAATTCCATTCCGGTAGCTTTCAGAAAACAATATTTGAAGTAATTCAAATCCCAAAGGATAGAACGCTGATTGAACTCCGGTTGGGGATAGCAACGGGAAAAGTCGAACCCGTCAGCACCGGCAAACTGAATAGCGGGAAGTAAACGGATCGTCTTGCGGAGCAGTTCTTTTTCTTCCTCGGAAAATACACTGGTGGCCCGGCCTTTCTCAATGGCATGAAACAATAAAGTATCACCTAAATCTTCTTGCAGATAACAAGTTTTATCTTCCGATGCAATGTAAACTTCGGGAACCGGTAGACCGTTTTTACGGAAATGTCCTGCCATATAAAGAAAAGCTTCATTCTCATCAATAGAGGTTCCATATACTCCAACCAGTGTTTGTATGCCCGTCAGACGGAAATAACGGCGATTGGAACCGGAAGACGGTAATTCTGCGATGTTTTCAGCGGGAACACCTGTATATGACTGATAAAGTTTCTGTAGTTCTTCGGTAATCATAGTCGTATATTTTCGGGCAAAGATAGAGATTATAGCTAAATAATACCATCTTCCCGTTGATAAAAACCGGCTACTTTACTAAATCTGCCGCGCATAAGTCTTTATTCCCGAATGATTCACTAACTTTCGATGGTGCGAAATTATGCAATAAACAAAGGTACGTCCATAGACGGATTACGATTCCAAACACCAATTTCACTGATTGAATATCGCTTACTTTCAATTCTCTTTCATCGTCGCGCTGCATCCACAGGTTCATACGTTTGCGCATCTTGTCGAGGAAATAGTTCTTATGTCGTTTGATATCCATATAAACGTTGTAGAAACATTTTGCCTTGAGTTTGATGCCGAATATCCTACCGAAGAATATGACCATTTTTCCATCACCTATGCGCTTCATCTCGTGCAAAGCGTATATCATCAGCTCGACCAATTCAACGACTGTTCCCGTCCAACGATGTAAGGACCCAGATTGCGGCGGTTCTTCCTGCGTTCTGTCATACCGACACAGCAAATCCAATTCCGTATTGATATAACCGATTGCCATATCCAAAAAACAACCTTGCATGGTGCGAGCCGAATCATTTTCTTTGGGCAGGTATTTCCATAAGGTTTGAGAGAGAATATTAAGCTATTTTTACTACGCGATTATAAATTAGATTCCGCCTCCCAACGCATGATACAAATTTATAAAGCCTTGTATATTATCGAAGCGATATTGCGACTGTTGCTGTTCGGCATTAAGTAATGCTTGTTGTGCTGTCAGAACCTCCAAATAGGTTGTGGAAGAATGAAGCATCAACAACTCTGTTTTGCGTACAGCCTCGGTTAAGGTCGTGATCTGTTGTTCTCCCAATTCTATTTGCCATTTCGATGTTTGACACTGTACAAGAGCATCATTTACTTCTTTCCCTGCATCCAACAAAGATTGTCTGAACTGCAATGTGGCCTGCTCCTGTCTGGATTCCGCGATTCTTAGGTTTACCATGTTTGTACCTTTGTTAAATAACGATTGTGTCAATGAACCGATAGCATTCAACAGCTATTGGCCGAGATTCAATATGACACCTCCGCCGTTGTTAGTCCAGCCAGACGTTCCTGCTAGCGTAATACTCGGATAAAACGCTGCCCGTGCTGCATTGGTGGCATAAAATGCTTGTGCAAGGTTACGTTCTGCCTGCCGCACATCGGGGCGGTTAGCAAGCAATTGTACCGGTATGCCCGTTGAAACCGATTCAGGAAATGCCGTTTCCGACAATGTGCCCCGTTCTATGCGTCGCGACGGCATGGCGAGCAGTGCCGAAAGGCTGTTTTCCGTATCGACGATACTTTTGCGCAGAGCAAGTACCGAAATTTCGAGCGTCATACGGTTGGCTCGTGCCTGTAACACGGCGGCATCATCAGTTTTGCCTCCACGTTTCAAGGATTCAAGTATGCGGATGCTTTTCTCCCAACTTTCCAATGTCTGTTCACCGATTTTCAACTGACTGTCAAGCATCAGAAGCGTATAATAACTATCTGCTATCGCAGCTATCAACTGGGTTTGTACAGCTTGGGCATAATCACTGCTGCCCTCAAGAGCCGCACTTGCGCCTCGTTTGGCATTGGTGTTCTTTCCGAATATATCCAGTTCCCAACTTGCAGAAGTTGCGATATTGTAAGTTTTCGATGTCGTTTCGGCGTAACGGCTGACACCGGCCTCTGACAAGAGAGACAACGAAGGCAGGTAAGAAAGCCGGGCATTCATCAGCACCGCTTCTGCTTCCTCTACTCTCAGATATGCCATTTGCAAATCCGTATTCCGCTGCACCCCCTGTTCTATGAGGGCTTGCAGGCAGGTGTCAGCAAAAAACTCACGCCATGACAGCGAAGCTATCGCAGCCGTATCAGCAATGTTTTTCGTATGGCGATATTGTGCCTCGATTTCCATATCCGGTCGCGAGTAGTTCTTGTATATTCCACAGCCCGTCAATAGGCAGGCTGTCATTGAAAGGATGATTAGCCGCTTCATTTTTCCCTGTTATTCCGAAATCCGTCAGGATCGGACGATTCATCAGGTTGTTCCGTTTCCGATTCCTCTATTCTGATGTCATTAGTGCTGCAAGCACAGACCTTAAAACTCAGCCCGAATATGGCAGCTAAAATGAATATCAACTTTTTCATCTCCGTAAGAATTTTAAGAATGATTACTGTATTTGTTTTTGAACTTTATTTCCCGATATGACTCTTTCCTCTATGTGTCGAAACACGATGAAAAGAAGCGGTACGAAGAGCAACAGCGAAACAGTGCCCACCAACATACCGCCTACCGTGCCTACTCCCAATGAGCGCGAACCGTTGCAGCCTACTCCGGTAGAGAATATCATCGGAAGCAATCCGAATATCATGGTCAGCGAAGTCATCAGGATAGGGCGCAGACGGGCAACGGCGGCAGCGACAGCCGAAGCCACAATACCCATCCCCCGGCTACGACATTCCGAAGCGTATTCCGTCTGGAGTATGGCTGTTTTCGCAAGCAGACCGATAAGCATGATGATTCCGGTCTGCATATAGATATTATTCTCTATACCGAACAGTTTTGCGAAAAGGAAGCTGCCGAACAGCCCGAAAGGAATGGATAGAATGACAGCAAGCGGGATGAAAAGGCTTTCATATAGGGCACACAGAATCAGGTAAATGAAAATAATACAGATTCCGAATACCCAAACCGATGTGTTGCCTGCCGAAGCCTCCTCGCGCGACATCGCCCCGAACTCGTAGCCGTATCCTGCGGGAAGCGTCTGTACGGCAACTTCACGACTGGCCTTCAAAGCCTGTCCCGAGCTGTATCCGGTTGCCGGTACACCATTGACCGCAATGGATGGAAAGAGGTTGAAACGCGACAAGAATTCCGAACCATAGACACGGGTCAAAGTAACATAGCGGCTGATAGGCGACATCTCGCCCGATACGGTACGCACGAACAAACCGTCAAGTGCTTTGGTATCCGCTCTGTATTTCGGCGATGCCTGCATCATCACCCGGTAAAGTTTGGAGAACCTGTTGATATTCGATGAATAGATGCCTCCGATATAACCAGACAGGGCATCGAGCACATCTAAAGGCGAAACGCCCGCCCGCTTGCACACAGCGGCATCCACCTCCACTTGATACTGCGGATAACGGCTGTCAAAAGATGTTTGCGCCCGCGCTATTTCCGAGCGTTCGTTCAGTGCCGCGATGAATGCCTGCGCATGGCGCTGCAAGTCCTCCATCGAACCACCGCGCCTGTCCTGAACATGTACCTCGAAACCGTTGGTCACGCCATATCCCGCAATGATAGGTTGGGCAAAGACCATAATCCGTGCGTCAGTGATGCCCGAAAGACGGCGGTACAGGTCATTAATAACGGAACGATTGTCGTCATGAGTACCTGTCCGCTGGTTCCACGGCTTCAAACGGATAATAAACGTTCCGTTGGCAGGCCCCTGTCCGGCAAGCATTCCCATACCTATTGACTTGGAATAAATCTGGAATTGTGGGGTGTCCTTTATACGGTCTTCGATGTTCTTTAGGATGCGTTCCGTCTGGGCAAGGCTTGTTCCGGGTGATGCCTGCACATCCACCACGATAGTTCCGGTATCTTCATCGGGCACAAGTCCTACCTTTGTCACATTCTGCAGATAGAAGAAACCGCAGGTTGCAGCAAGTAACAGTGTGGCGGAAAGCCACTTGTGACGAAGCAGGAACAACACGGAGCTTTTGTATTTGCGTGTCATTCCCTGAAAGGCGGCATCATAAGCGGCTGCAAAACGGGATGTTTTTCCATGTACGGCAATCGGCTTCATCAGCAGCACACACAATGCCGGACTAAATGTCAGTGCATTGAACGTGGAAATGCAGACGGCAACTGCCATCGTCAGACCGAACTGCGTATAGAACTTGCCCGTCGCCCCACCGATGAAACAGACCGGAATGAACACAGCCATGAACACTAGCGAAGTAGTGACAAGTGGGCGGCCGATACCCTGCATAGCCTCCACTGTCGCCTGATGGGCTGAACGACAGCCGCTGTCGAACCTGGTCTGTACGGCTTCGACAACGACAATAGCATCATCCACTACTGTACCGATAACGAGTACAAGCGCGAACAGCGTCAGCATATTGATGGACATTCCCGAGAAATAGAGGAAAGCAAATGTCCCTATCAATGACACGACGATAGCTACGGCAGGAATTACCGTGGAACGCAGGTTACGCAGAAAGAGCCATACGATGAAAATAACCAGCAGTATGGCTTCAATCAAAGTTTTCATCACATTATGCACGGAAGCGTCCAAAAAACTCTTGATACTCATCAGATCAACCAGTTCCATTCCTTTAGGAAGTTCAGAAGCAGCATCCCGTATCACTTCGTCTATCGCCTCGACAATTTCATTGGCATTGGAACCGGGAGCCTGCGCTATCATACAGTTTGTACCCGGATGTCCTATCAATTCGTTTCGCGTAGCATAATTCAAAGCACCGAGTTCCACTTCCGCCACATCTTTCAGTCGTAGAACACTTCCGTCGGATAACGATTTGATAACGAGATTGCCGAAATCCTGTTCGTCTTCATAGCGTCCCCGGTATTTCAATACGTACTGGAAAGTGTTGTCCATATCCGCCCCCAATGTCCCGGTGGGGGCTTCTACATTCTGCTCGTCCAATATGGCGGTAATGTCGGCAGGAACAAGACCGTAAGAAGTCATCCTCTCCGCATCCAGCCAGATGCGCAGCGAATAGTCGGAACCGAAAACCATAATGTCGCCCACACCGGGAATACGCGCCAGACGCGGTTCGATGTTTATCTTGAAATAATTATATAGGAATTTCTGGTCAAAGCTGTCGTCAGGACTGTACAGAGCCACAATCTTTGCCGTGCCGTTCTGGCTCTTGCGTACCGTAATACCGGAACGTATCACCTCCGCCGGCAATACGCCTTGTGCCGAGGCGATGCGGTTCTGCACGTTCACCGCAGCCATATCGGGATCTGTACCCTGATGGAAATAAACATTGATGGTTGCCGTCCCGTTGTTGGTGGCGGAGGAAGTCATGTAGTTGATATTCTCCACACCGTTGATGGCTTCTTCCAACGGAGCAACGACGGCTTTCTGCAATGTTTCGGCATTCGCACCTGTGTAAGTAGCACTTACCCTGACCGTAGGTGGAGCAATTTCCGGAAATTGCTCCACGGGCAACTGTATCAGCCCGATGATGCCGAGAAGTACAACGATAACCGACAATACGCCGGACAATATCGGTCGGTTAATAAAAGTCTGCAAGTTCATCGTGAAGTGTTTTTGGAGGTTATACTTTCAGCAACTTCCGTCCCTTCACGCAACAGACCCGCGCCTTCAGATATGATCTTGTCGCCGGCTTTCAGCCCGGACAGGACGATGTATTCCTTTCCATTGCCGATGTCCTCCACTTCGACTGATGTGGAAACGGCTCGCCCGTTCACGACTTTATAAACGAACGTGCGGTTTTGAATCTCGTAAGTGGCTGTTTGGGGAATGACAAGACAGTCCGTTTTTTCCGACGAAACGAGAACTGTACCTGTACTTCCGTCATACAATATTCTATCCCGATTGGGGATTCTTGCCCGGACGTTGATTGTTCCCGTTCGGGCATCCACTGTACCACTAACAGCATCTATGATTCCATCCACCACGGGAGTTGCTTTATTGACGGAGTGAAAACTGATTTTCTGTGTCCTAAGTCTTGCACTCCTCGCCAATTCGTCACTCTCCGAAACAGAGAAGTAGGCGAACATCTCTTCCGTGTCCGACACGCACACCAGTGGCTCGGTGATGTTTCTGTCCACCAATGCGCCCACACGATAAGAAATCATGCCTGCTACGCCATCCACCGGACTTTTTACCTCTGTATAGGAAAATTCGGTCTGTGCGTTGCTGTATTGTGCCTGCATCTGTTTGAGTGTCGCTTCGGCTACTTTCAATTCGTTTTGAGCTATCTGTAATTCATAATCAGAAATGACATTTTCTTTGAACAACACTTCCTTGCTGTCAAGAGTAAGACGCGCAGTTGCCAATCGTGCCTCGGCTTGCGATATGTTAGCAGAAGCGGTTTTCAATGCGGCAAGATAAGGGGCTTGGTCAATGATGAACAAGATCTGTCCCTTCCTTACACAAGCTCCTTCTTCTATACAAATTCGTGTGATGAGTCCGCTACATTGCGGGCGTATCTCTACACTTTGACGACCTTTGAGGACTGCCGGATAATGTACCTGTCCTGTCCGGCTGACGGGAGACAGTATCTCTGTCGGATAATGTCCGGGAGTCGTATTCCCATCTTTCCTATCCTTGCATGAGGGCAGAATCAAGAGAAGTGCAACCGCTCCCACAAACCTGAAATAGATATGATTCTTCATTGCTACAAACTTTGTAATCAATTATTTGAATACAAAATTACAGTAATGTAATATACATTATATGAGAGGTAGCATTAACGCGGAAAAGTGCTTCCTGAAAACGAAAAACAGAATGTCATCCTTTACAACCCGTTTCGAGACCTGCTGGAATGTGCAAAGTTGCTGCGCCAGGAAGAATCAAAAACAACTCCTCAGCATAGCGATGGAAATGATAAGGCGCATTGTATTGTCCCGGATCAAACCGCCGCAAATGATTGTTCCATATCGTTAGTTTTGCAATTATTCTTCAACGACCCATGTTTTGAACTCTGTCGCCCGATTCTTGCTGATGTAAATCGGTTCGGGGGTTTCTATATTCAGTTTTACCAGCAGGCGGCTGTCAAACCAGATGATAATTTCCTTCACGCTGTCACGCGCCACGATATACTGCTTGTTCGCTCGGATGAAACGGGATGGGTTGAGTATCGTCATGATTTGTTCCAATGTCTTGGCATACGCATACTGCACATCATTTTTCAGGCAGACAAGTGTCTGCTTGTTGGTCGTATAGAAACAGGCGACATCGTCCAGCGATACCGGCAGAAGTTTATCACGTAAGGGAATCAAGATTTTATCCTTATAAACCGGTTTGGGAGCCAATGCCATCAGACGGGAAAGATAACCGCCCATATCAGCGGGCATCCAACGGCGGAACTTGTCCAAAGCCCTTCGCAGCTCGTCAGGTTTAATCGGTTTAAGCAAGTAATCGATACTGTTTACCCTAAAAGCATCTATGGCATACTGGTCGTATGCCGTGGTAAAGACAATCGGCGTCTCGATTTTCATGCGGTCGAAAAGCATGAATGCCGAACCGTCAGACAGGTGTATGTCCATAAATATCAAATCCGGTTGTGGGTTATTTTGCAGCCACTCCGCCGTCCGACTTACGCTTTCCGTATTGCCTGCAATCTCAATCGTGTGATCTATTGTCTGCAAAGTCTTCACCATGTTCTCGTAAGCCGCCGTTTCATCTTCTACTATCAATACTCTCATAGTTTCTTCTATTATCTTAACGGGAGATATACACTAAATGTGTCACCATCCGTTTCCACACGGATTTCTTTTTTCATCATCAGTTCAAAACGGTTACACAGGTTTTGCAAACCGATGCCATTCGTGTCTGGCGGGGCGAGTTTGGGATATACCGGATTGGATATTTCCAATTCGCCTCCGTTCATCCTGATGCTGATATTCATCCGGTGATCGCTGTCTATCTGATTGTGTACCGTCACGTTCTCTATAAGAGGCAGCAACGAGAGTACAGGCAACATCAGTTCGTGATCTTTCTCGGGGACATTGATCGAACAGGTCAGTTTACCTTCGAACCTCACTTCCATCACATGCATGAAGGAACGGATGAATGTCAGTTCTTCGCCCAATGACACAACTCCTTTTCTGTCGCTTTGCAGAATATAGCGGAAAATGTCCGACAGCTTCGTTACATAAAGCAACGTGTTATCATCGTTTCCTTTTCTAATCAAAGAAGATATCCCGTTGAGCGAATTGAAAAAGAAATGCGGATTGATTTGATTGGCAAGGGCGTCGCAGCGGCTTTGCAAGTTCTCGATGCGGAGCTGTTCTATCTCCTGTTCTTTTTCTCTCTGGCTGTCATATAGTACCGATATGTACCCGATAAAAGTGCAAAGCAGGCACACCACAAAAAATTGAAACAGAAGGATGTTGCCCACATATCCTGTCTGAACGCCCAGCAAGGGCAAGCCGTATGACAACCCAACAAATGCGGCACATCCGACCAGCGTATACAGAAAATTCCGTCCGAAACGTGCCGTGAACGACATATTACTTACTCTACGTACATTATATCTTAATTGAAAGTAGAACAAGCCGTAGAAATAGAGCATGCGAAATGCAAAAAAAAACCAAAATCCGGGTTCTTCACCAACATTCAGCCGTGCCAGATTCCACGGAATCCACACCACGTTAGGGTATGTGATAAACAATGTGCAGATTAAAGCGACAATCGGCAATTTTCGTGGTATATAGGAATTCAATACATTCATAATCTGATATTTTCCACAAAATTACTACATTTATTCATTGGCAAATCATTTTAAGGCATTAAAACGAAAAAAGAGGACTAAAAGGGAAAAGCTAAAATATAAACGAGACGATTTTCATCCCTGACATGGTACATTCACTAAACCGACACCTGTCGGCTTCAATCTTCTCATTTCAGGGTGGAACATCTTGATAATCTCTTGTACGTCAATGTCCGGCGTCCTTTCTCTCAAGGAGAAAAACAGTTAAACACCATTCTCTGACTCAAAGGAATAATAAAATAAGTTTGCTTTCTTAACAAATATTCATTTGAATATATTATCTTTGTTTCAGTTTAACTGACCTAATACCATGAGAAAAAGAACCTTTATTCTGCTATGTATAGCGTTCATCATACAGTTTGTCGGTGTTCCCTCCCTTCAAGCCGGACATTATTATTACAAGCAAATCTCCCTGAAAGACGGGTTACCTTCTACCGTACGATGCATCCTGACCGATGAACAAGGTTTTGTATGGATTGGAACCCGTTCCGGACTAGGACGGTACGACGGCCACGAACTTAAAAAGTATACTCATCAAGCAGACAACCCTCATTCCATCCCCCACAACCAAATCAATCAGATAACAGAAGATAAACTGAATAACATCTGGATTCTGACAGAAAAAGGAGTGGCATGTTATCAACGGCAAAGTGATGATTTCTTCATACCTACGGACGAGAAAGGAAATAATATAGTAGCCTACTCGACTTGTTTAATGAAAGACGGAGTTTTATTCGGCTCGCAAAACAAAGTCTATTTCTATAGTTATCAGCATTCTTCTCTTCACCTTTTACAGACGTTTAATCGAGAGCCCAATTTCAATATCACGTTACTAAGTTTATGGAATGAGCACACTCTTCTTTGCTGCAGCCGATGGCAGGGATTACTTCTTCTGGATTTAAATACGGGTAAACACACACCTCCTCCTTTTGACTGCGGAAAGGAAATCATGAATATGCTTATTGATTCACAAAACCGGATATGGATAGCCCCCTACAACGAAGGCATAAGCTGTTTTTCCCATGACGGAAGACCATTGGCTTCGTATACCACACATAACTCGGATTTAAGCAATAATGTCGTCTTAAGTCTTGCTGAACGGGAAGGGAAGATATGGATCGGAACGGATGGAGGAGGCATCAATATTCTTGAACCTGAAACGGGAAATTTCTCTTTATTGGAGCATGTACCGGGAAGAGATAACTACTCACTGCCCGCTAACTCCATTCTCTGTCTTTATAATGACCGGAACAATAATATATGGGCAGGAAGTATTCGCAACGGTCTTATCAGCATCCGGGAGGTTTCCATGAAAACTTATACGGATGTATTGCCGGGCAATGACCGCGGATTAAGTAACAATACCGTACTAAGCCTCTATCAGGAATCTGATAGTCGCATTTGGATAGGCACGGACGGTGGAGGTATTAACCTTTTTAATCCCCTTACAGAAAAGTTCACCCACTTTCCTTCCACATGGGAAGATAAAGTTGCCTCTATCTGCCCTTTTACCTCCGGTAATCTATTGCTTTCTATTTTCTCACAGGGCGTATTTGTTTTCAACCCGTCAACGGGAAAGAAGACTCCTTTTATTATTATTGATCCCGAAACTTCCAAACGTCTCGGAAGCCGGGGAAAAACAGTAAACCTATTCCTCAATTCCCCCCATAGTGTACTGCTATTGGGAGACCATATCTACCAATACAACTTGAAAGAACAAACATTCAGTATTGCTACCGAACAACAAGGAGCAGACATTATCGGTACCATTTTGCCTATAGCAAATAGTCAGAATAACACATATCTGAACGACAGCAAACATATCTTCTGTCTGGACAACCGTACCAACCGCCTCGAAATAATATTTCAATGCAGTAAAGACACATTGATTAATTCTGTCTCACGAGATGAATATGGAAATTTCTGGATAGGAAACAATTACGGACTAATACATTATAACCCTGTCACTCAAGAACAAACTCCGATACCAACCTCCCTCTTTGAAGAAGTCACTCTGATAGTATGCGACCAGCAAGGAAAAGTCTGGATAGGAACTGACAATATGCTTTTCGCCTGGTTAATCAAAGAAAGAAAATTTGTTCTATTCGGTGAATCCGACGGTGTCATTCAGAATGAGTACCTATCCAAGCCCCGTTTATTAAGTTCACAGGGGAATATCTATATGGGAGGTGTGAAAGGATTACTGCATATTAACAGCAACTTGCCCTTAATCACTTCCGAATTCCCGCAATTACAACTCTCGGATGTGGTTATCAACGGAGAATCCGTTAATGATAAGCTAAGTAGTAACCCTATAGGAATTTCTGCTCCCTGGAACAGTAATATAACCATTCGGATCATGTCGAAAGAAAAAGATATCTTCCGGCAGAAAGTATACAGATATCAGATAGAAGGACTGAACGATCAGCAAATCGAATCATATAATCCCGAATTGGCCATACGCTCACTTCCTCCGGGAAGTTACAAGATCATGGCTTCCTGCACAGCGAAAGATGGTAGTTGGATTCCCAGTCAAGAGGTACTGGAACTGACGATTCTCCCTCCCTGGTATCGGACATGGTGGTTCATCATTAGTTGTGCAGTGTTCATTACTGCTGCTGTCATCGAAACTTTCCGAAGAACGTTAAAACGCAAAGAGGAAAAGCTGAAATGGGCAATGAAGGAACATGAGCAACAGGTGTACGAAGAAAAAGTGCGCTTCCTTATTAATATCAGTCACGAACTGCGTACCCCATTGACTCTCATACATGCGCCACTTAGCCGAATATTGAAATCGCTTTCTGCCGAAGATACACAATATCTACCTATAAAAGCGATATATCGCCAGTCACAGCGAATGAAGAATCTTATCAATATGGTACTTGATGTGCGTAAGATGGAGGTTGGAGAAAGCAAATTGCAGATACAACCATACGCTCTCAATCAATGGATTGAACATGTATCACAAGATTTCACCAGTGAAGGCGAAGCAAAGAACGTATGTATCCGTTATCAGCTTGACCCGCATATCGACACTGTTAGTTTCGATAAAGACAAGTGTGAGATTATTCTAAGCAATCTGCTTATCAACGCCTTAAAACACAGTCCGCAAGATGCAGAAATAATCATTACTTCGGAGTTGCTTTCAGAGGAAAACAGGGTCCGTGTCTCCATCATAGATCAGGGAAACGGTCTCAAACAAGTAAATACGCAGAAACTCTTCACCCGTTTCTATCAGGGTACAGGAGAACAGAGCGGGACAGGAATCGGATTATCCTATTCCAGGATTCTGGTCGAATTACACGGAGGTTCCATCGGTGCCCTAGACAATCAGGAAGCCGGTGCAACATTCTTCTTTGAACTCCCACTTCGCCAACAATCAGAAGAGATTATCTGCCAACCGAAAGCCTATCTGAACGAATTGATGAGCGATGACAGTAAAGAACAATTGCCGGAGGAGAGTAATTTCGATACGAGTTTTTACAGTATATTGGTGGTGGATGATAATCCGGACCTGACGGATTTCCTAAAAAAGTCACTGGGAGAATATTTCAAACGGATAATCATTGCTTCGGACGGTGTGGAAGCCCTCCAACTGACCAGAAGCCATACTCCGGATATTATCGTCAGTGACGTGATGATGCCGAGAATGAATGGATATGAACTTTGTAAAAACATCAAGGAAGACATTACCATCAGTCACATTCCTATTGTACTGCTGACAGCAAGAGATGATAAACAAAGCCAGTTAAGTGGTTATAAGAATGGAGCAGACGCCTATCTTACAAAGCCTTTTGAGATAGAAATGTTAATGGAAATCATTCGTAACCGGTTAAGAAACCGCGAATCTATCAAGAAGAGATATTTAAATGCAGGATTGGTTCCTGCACCGGAAGAAAGCACATTCAGCCAGGCAGATGAAACCTTCCTGTTGAAACTGAATAAAATTATTCAGGAGAATCTGGATAACAGCAATCTGGATGTCACTCTTATTTGCAAAGAAATAGGAATGAGCCGGGCTTCCCTTTACAATAAGCTGAAAGCTCTAACCGATATGGGAGCCAATGATTACATCAATAAATTCCGGATGGAGAAAGCGATCACATTCATCACTCATACGGATATGTCTTTTACGGAAATTGCCGAGAAGATCGGATTTACTACTTCACGCTATTTCAGTACGGCTTTCAAACAATACACAGGAGAAACGCCGACTCAATACAAAGAAAAACAGAAACAAAAAAGGAAAGAAGGAAAATAAAAAAGGTGAACATCATGCGGACAAAAAATATCCACGATGATGTTCACCACCCATTTTATCATTGCATCTCACTTACATTCAGCCATTCACTTTCTTATAATCCTCCAGAAACTTCTTCAATCCTGAATCAGTTAACGGATGATTGAGCAATCCTTTGATAGCACTCAACGGACAAGTAGCCACGTCAGCTCCTACTTCTACACATTCGATAATATGTTTTGTATTGCGAATAGAAGCAGCCAACACCTGTGTTTTATAATCATACGTACGATACATACGTACGATATCTCCCACCAGCTTCACCCCATCTTCACAAATATCGTCCAGACGGCCGACAAAAGGTGAAACATAGGTAGCTCCGGCTTTAGCAGCCAGCAATGCCTGTCCTACAGAAAACACTAACGTACAATTGGTACGGATTCCTTTCTGCGTGAAATGTTTGATAGCTTTGATTCCATCAGCAATACAAGGAACCTTTACTACGATATGCGGATTGAGTGCGGCAAGTTCCTCGCCCTCACGAATCATCCCTTCATAATCAGTTGCTATCACCTCGGCACTTACATCTCCCTCAACGATCTTACATATCTTGACGTAATGTTCACGCTGATTCTGCGTTCCTTTAATACCTTCTTTCGCCATCAACGAAGGGTTGGTAGTCACACCGTCAAGTACTCCGAGGTCATAAGCCTCCTGAATCTGCTCCAGATTAGCTGTGTCAATAAAAAACTTCATACTCTTAATTTTTAATGGTTAACGATCTAATAGTCAAAGATAAGAATTTATTTCTATTCATCCCTGATTAAGCGATCGTAATTGACGGATCAAGATATACATCCTGAATGGCATTCAATAATTCTACTCCTTCGTTCATTGGCTTCTGGAATGCTTTACGTCCGCTAATCAATCCCATACCTCCGGCACGTTTGTTGACTACGGCTGTAATGACAGCATCACGCAAATCGGAAGAACCATGAGATTCTCCACCCGAATTAATCAAGCCTACACGTCCCATATAGCCGTTGGCTACCTGGTAACGGCAAAGGTCAATCGGATGTTCGGAAGCCAGTTCGGTATACATACGCTCGTCGATCTTTCCGAAACCAATGGCTTTGAAGCCACCATTATTAGTAGGAAGTTTCTGTTTCACAATGTCAGCTTTGATAGTCACTCCCAAGCGGTCGGCCTGACCTGTCAGGTCGGCGGCAGCATGGTAATCGACTGCACCTTTCTTAAAATCATTGTTACGCAGGTAACACCAGAGGATGGTTGCCATACCCAATTCGTGAGCATATTCAAAAGCTTCGGCAATCTCTACCAGTTGACGGCGACTCTGTTCCGAGCCAAAATAAATAGTAGCTCCTACGGCCACCGCTCCCATATTCCAGGCTTCTTTGACAGTGCCAAACAACACCTGGTCGAAGCTATTCGGATAAGAGAGCAGTTCATTGTGGTTCAATTTCACAATGAAGGGTATCTTATGCGCATATTTACGTGCTACGGATCCAAGAATTCCAAACGTGGAAGCTACTCCGTTACAACCGCCTTCAATAGCCAGTTTCACAATATTTTCAGGATCGAAATAGATCGGATTGGGAGCAAATGATGCTCCGGCAGTATGTTCGATGTCCTGATCGACAGGAAGTATAGACACATAACCGGTATTTGCCAACCGTCCATGTCCCAACAGAGATTGCAGGTTGTTTAATACTCTAATGTTTCGATCCGAATCAATCCAGATTTTATCTATCGTATCGGGAGACGGAACATGAATTAATGATTTATCGATGGTTTCACAGGTATGTTCCAAATAATAACAGGCCTGATCTCTTAATAACTCAACTACTTTACTCATAACTTTACTTTTTAATATGTAACTATTTTATTTTTTCTTTCCCTGATTGGCAACTGCCTCCATTAGCTTTTTAATCTCTTCCGGATTTCCCAGGAAGTAGTCGTTGGATACATTCAGGTTTTCATCAAACTCAAATACGTAAGGCACAGCCGTAGGTAGATTCAGCTTGACAATATCTTCATCGGAGATGTTTTTTAGATGCTTGATGATGCCTCTCAAACTATTGCCATGAGCGACCACCAACAGCGTATGAGCTGTTTTCAGACTAGGAAATATATCACTTTCCCAATAAGGCATAATACGTTCAATGGTATCTTTCAACGATTCCGTGCGAGGTAATTCTGCATCGGGCACTTCATGATAACGGTAATCAAAATGCGGATTTCTCAAATCTTTTTCCGAAAGTGGATTGGGGGCTATATCATAACTACGGCGCCAGATGAGCACTTGTTCTTCACCATACTTCCCGGCAGTCTCGGCTTTATTCAATCCCTGTAAGTCACCATAATGTTTCTCGTTCAGACGCCAGTTCTTTTCGACAGGAATCCAGTCGAGATTCATTTTATCGAGTACGCAATTCAACGTTTTCACTGCACGTTTTAAATAAGAGGTGTATGCTTTATCAAAATTAAAGCCATACTCTTTCAATGTTTCTCCGGCTTTTTCGGCTTCGGCAACCCCTTTTTCTGTCAGGTCTACGTCGGTCCAACCGGTGAAACGATTCTCTTTGTTCCATGCACTTTCTCCATGACGGAGCAATACTATCTTTTTCATTGCTAAAAGTCTCCTTTCTTCTTTTTATATATACAACAGATTGTTTCTTCACAAAGTTCACTAGAAAACAAATAGTTATCAATACCCAGAAATTATGATTCTTTCAGCTAAGAAGTAAGGTGCAGTAATTAGGCATATAAAAAAACTTACTCTCCTCTAACTCAAAACTTGCATGTATTGATCGCTTATGAATCAAAACAAGTTTATCGTCAGAGAAGAGTAAGCCTGTTAGAGAGAGAGTTTATATATACAAGAAAATCTGTTCTGTTTTTCCGTTTCTTTTAAAGGTCCTTCTTCAAGATATCTCGGCATTTTTTCCGTAATACTCTTCTTTTGCTTTCTTAATATTCCGTAGTAAAGCCGTGTAATGCCTATAATTGAAATCTCCTTCTTTACATACGGTAAGCTGCTCTTTCACATATTCTTCAATCTTATCCAAATGCATTTCTATAAAAAGCAAAATATCAGAACGGTTCACCGTCGCATTTACATTTCCGGCATCTTTATCACTTGGGTTCATCATACGTTCAATAAATCCCAGGTAAGTCCGTTGCTGCTGACGGCGGAAATTATTCTCTAATTCATTTGAATCATTCAAAGGTTTCCACACTGTAGCAAACACATCGTCCAGATATTCCTCGAGCGGATAAGGATCCGAAGCACACATCGAAGCCGAATACAAATTCTGCAACATTCCCGATGCCAGTAATAAGGCTATAATAGAACTTTGGCGATCACGAATTTCATCCACAGCTTTCACTCCCGTGCAATTCACTACCTTATCAGGATAGAGCCAAAGTGGAGCTACAAGCAAATTCCGTCCTAACCATTCTACAGCTTCTTTCTGCACACTACGTGGCAAGTAATCATGAGGATCCTGCCCTGGCAGATTATTAGTATACCGGCCCCCCAAGTTTCTCTGTACATGCAGCGTATATTTCATATATTGGGCACGCACTGATTTATAAATCGTATTTAAATCGTCATATTGGCCGTCAGGTTGTGCAGTCCAAGTCATAATATTTTCCATCACCCTTTTCAGGTTCTTCATACCATACTCATTGGCCTTCATATTATTATCCCCCAAGTCCTCACTCTGGCTGCGGGGATCAGTCCCTTTTCCTTCATCACCGATAAACAACAGACGACGGTCGCCTTGAAGTTTCTTCGTGACTTCAGCACGCAACGCTGCTTTCTCCTTAAAAGGATCTTTAAATTCCGGACGGTATTGATACCCCCATTTTATCGCCCATTTATCATAATCGCCAATACGGGGGAAAAGCCCTTTTTCTGAAATCCGGTCTTCGGGTTGTGCTACATAGTTAAACCGTGTATAATCCATAATAGATACTGTGTGACCATTGGCCTCCACCCATGCTTTATCACGCAATTTCTCTACCGGGGTAGCCGAACTGGCAGCCATATTGTGACGCAATCCAAGCGTATGACCTACCTCGTGTGAGGAAACAAATTGGATCAGAGTCCCCATTAATTTGTCATCAAAGGTCATTGATTGCGCACGTTTATCCAAAGGTCCACACTGCACCATATACCATTTCTTAAGTAAGTTCATTACGTTGTGATACCAACAGATATGACTTTCCATGATCTCTCCGCTACGAGGATCTACAATACGCGGACCATAAGCATTTTCCGATTCCGAAGGCAGATAGCGCAATACGCTATAACGTGCATCGTCCAGGCTCATTGTAGGATCGTCCGGCCATTCTTTGGCAATAATGGCATTTTTGAATCCGGCTGCTTCAAAAGCTACATTCCAGTCATTCACACCAGCTTTAAGATAAGGAATCCATTTTTTTGGTGTCGCCGGGTCTATATAATACACAATAGGACGTTTAGGTTCAGTAAGTTGCCCTTTGCGATAACGTTCCGGATCTTTCGGTTCCAACCGATAACGCTGGATAATGGCTCCACGGGTCGTGACTTGCTGGTCATCCGAAAACTCTGTCACCGGATTTTGGAAGAATCCGACCCGTTCATCTGCCAATCTCGGCTGCATAGGTTCTTTGGGTAACATCACCATACTGGTATTCAGTTTCACTGTCACCGAACCTGTTGCCGCAGCCGGCAACTTGCCGGAAGTTATATTGTAAGTACGTAAAGTAAGCACTTCCACATTAATGGGATAGGTTTTTATAGTATCCATGAATGTACGGTCCTGTGCTAAAGAACCAATGCCAAGAATAGAACGGTCACTTGATGTAAAGCCACACGTCTTATTATCACCCAAAAGAAACTTGGATACATTGATGAGCTGCGCCTGAGTCTCCGGATTTCTACCGATAACGTCAAACTTACAAATAACCGGATCTATCGTTGACTGCTTCAATGCTTCCGCAATTTTATCACCTGTGGGAGCAAACTGTGACTGTACATATTCACGTAAAAAGAGCGTCTTGTCGTTATGTTGTTCCCAATAAACCACACTCCGGTTCACCTCTTCCCCACTAAGCATTTTGAACCCCTGCGGCACAGCTTTAAAGCGAGTAACAACCAATAACAATCGTCCCAACAAAGAATCCGGTACTTCAAAATACCAGTCATCCTTGATATGACGCACTGTAAACATACCCTGACATTCACTTCCTCCATCTTTCAAAAGTTTCTCGTAAGCTGTCGCTTTCTTGACAGTGTCTTTCTTAACTGTATCTTCACGGACCACCAGACTTTTCTTTCCATGTTCAAACGGATTCATAACACCGGCCCGTGCTTCTGCTCCTTGCAGTGCCCAAAGTAGCAATACAGTTATCATCAAAATCTTTTGCATTGTTTTTCTATCTATTTTATTCGTTAGTATTTAATGTCAGGTTCGGATTTTTCTCACGGGCAGCCAACGGGAACGGAATGACGTACAAACGTGAATCCGGTTTCAACGTATATGTCTTCTGTTCGACATTAGTAGAAACCAGCGGGAAAACACGGGTGATCGTCTTTGCATAGTCCGCTTCCGTATTAAACCGCTTCAAATCCCAGAAACGACTAAAACCGAAAAGCAACTCCTTACGACGCTCATTAATGATTTCCTGCATCATCTCACGCTGGGTAGCCGGTTCCGGTAATACTGCCTCTGTTCCTTTGATTCGTTTTTCACGCAACTGATTCAAGACTTCAACAGCTCCGGATAAATCGTTCTGACGTGCCTTTGCTTCTGCCAGAATCAGATAAACTTCGGCTGTACGCATACCTACAGCCATATACTGGAACTTGGCATAAGTAAGTGACGTATTCCACAAAGCAGCCCCAGACCCTTCATCGAAGTAGTATTCAAGATTTCCAGTCGTCTTGAAAAACAGATTCATACGCTCATCATTCGTACCGAAAAGTTGTACTAGTTCCGGGCTGATCATACCATAAGTAAAAGCCGGATTTTCGGTAACGCCACCCATATAAGCATAATTCAAAACTTCAGGGTTTCCACCTTTAGCATAAGTTGAAACCTTCATTGGCCCTCCCTCATCCTCCAAAGCTATATAATCGATCAAACTGTTATTTCGTTTTAATGATTCTTCCGCTGCATCTTCAGCTTTTTTCCAGTCGCGATGAAACAAATAAACACGGGCAGCCAAAGCATAACCGAAAGCTTTCGACGGGTGATAGACATTCACCGGTTCTTCTTGCAGATAAGGTAATGCATCCTCAATATCTTTGATGATAAAATCATAGACCTCGGCCACAGTCGCTTTGGTAGGAGTAGCTTCGAGATTGTACTCTCTGACAACGGCAACACCACCGTCAGTAGCCGCCGTCTCTGGATTATAACTTTTCGCAAAAGTGTTTACTAAAATAAAGTGGTCCCAAGCACGCATTATCTTTGCTTCCGCTTTTGCCAGTTCCTTAGTACCCTTGTCACCTGTACTATAATCTACCAATGAAATCACAATGTTCGACCGCAAGATATATTCATAACAATTTGCATATAAATTATTATCACTCAAATCCTTACGATAAGCATCTTCATTAAATGTCATATTGATTCCATCCCAAGATAGATATTCTTTGCCAATAATATTCGATTCTTTTGACCAGACATTATCACTCAATAGGGCAAAGGCCGACGGATAATAACACCGGTTAGGCAAAGCCACCAGCTCATAATAAGTATCAGTAGAGTCCACAGTCTTCTTCCCTGTGGGAGTTATATCCACGTAATTCTCACAAGCAGCAAGTCCCAATATCAGCAGAACCGGCAATATATAAAGTAGTTTACGCATATTCTATAGTCTTTTTAATAATTAGAAACTTGTTGATAATCCAATAGAGTAAGTCTTGGGCGAGGCCATGCCACGAGTACCTCCGTTTAGATCGTAGCTCTCCGGGTCTATATCATTTCCTGCCTTACACCAAGTAAAAAGATTGTTCACCTGCAACTTCACCTTCAACGAACTAAGCCGGAGTTGACGGCAAATATCAGACGGCAAATTATATCCCAAGCTCAGGCTACGTAATTTCACATAGCCGGCATCTTTCACATTGATGTCACCATACTGCCACCAATCCTGAAAAGTCCCCGCATAAGTTTTCACTTTTGTAGGCATATCAATATACATACGTACATCTCCATTCGGGTCATCAGCACTCCAACGATTAGTAATATCTTTCAATGTCTGACTTCCCACCTGATCATTCATATCCACTACACTATTACGTAATTTATTACCACCTGCATATACAAGGAAAGCATTCAGATCAATTCCTTTATAGCTTAGTCTGAAAGTCAGTGCTCCATTGAACTTAGGCGTCAGTGAACCAAGATTTACCAGATCATCTGTACCTTTAAGGGATGATCCGGTAGTGATGTTAGCCACCGTTCCATCTTCATTAAATGTTACAAGATCATTTCCGTCCTTATCCACCGCTACCGGATATCCATTCTCAATACGATCGATGCGGTAAGCCCAAAGCGTATTATGACTGGTTCCCTCCATAAAGTAGTTCAGCGGACTCTTGATAAAGCTTGTCGATGTATCCGAATCGCTATGATCCACTTTTATCATTTTATTTTTGTTATGAGCAAAGTTGAAATCAATGGCAAAGTTCCAGTCTTTCTTCCTGATAATATTGGTTGTAAGTGATAACTCAATACCCCGGTTACGCATTTTACCATTGTTCACGACACGTGATTTAGCTCCCAAAGTGGGATCCATGTATCGACGTACAAGCAAATCTGACGCAGAACGGTTATAATATTCCAAGCTACCGGCAATCACATTATTGAAAAGACGGAAATCCATTCCCACATTATAAGTAGCAGTTTTTTCCCAACGAAGTTTAGGATTCGGAAGATCATTATCTTCATAAGTCAGATAATTCGTCTTAATCGGATTACTCTGAGTTTTTTGCTTTACCACAAAATAGGTAGTCGAACTTTGATCTACATTACCATTAATACCATATGTCATACGTAATTTCAAGAAATCAAGCCAAAAAAATTCTTTCATAAATGACTCGCCCGACACAACCCAAGAAGCACCGACCGACCACAGAGGGTGACGTTGGTTACGAATATCAAGTCCGAACAAGTCTGCCTGATCCCAGCGAATACTTCCGGAGACATTGTAACGTGACAGATACGAATAACCCGCATTAGCATAAAAAGACGCATAACGATGGCGTGATTCCTGTAATGTAGCCGACAAACCTGTTAACTTAATAGTATTACCGGAAAGAGCACTTGTCCCTATTCCATCGCGATATGCCTGCCAATCTATTATATCGGAAGTTAACGTTTGGGGATCGTAACCATACATTAGCTGTCTAGTTAATTTAGGAATTTTATTTTCCCGAAATTCCAATCCGGCGATAGCTGTTACAGAATGATCCTTCCAATTTTTATCAAAATCTATCTGGTTACGGACCGTATAACGGTTACTGCCCACTTCACTTTGATAGAATCGTCCACCTTTCGGCATACCCGAGTTCCCATCCGTATCAATCATGGAATTGTGCGTCATACGCATCAAATAAGAATCTTCTGCATCATACACCTCACTTTTATTATTGTTCCATTCATATTGATACATAAAATTGTATTTGAACATCTTCAAGAAACGAGCCTGCAAGCTGACAAACGGACGTATACTAACATCATGCGATTTTGTACCACTTTCACCTAAGGCATCAAGCACATTGAAGCCAAATGATTTATAAGGTGAAACACCTTCCGCCTGACTTACCACTCCCCCATTGTAAGAGCCACCTGAATATCCGCTTACATTTACATAAGGAGAATTGTAATGCCCGCCATCGTCATCCAGTATTCTTTCATAACGTTGTTGTAAGGTATAACCGGTAAATAGACTATTAGGCGTGTCACTACGTCCCAAGCGGGCATCCACTCCGGCATTCACATTCAGCCAGCTGGTGATAGCATAGTTCGACTTGTAGTACAAAGAAAATCTATTACTTTTGTCATTTATAGTTCGCCCTTTATCATTTTCATAATTAAAAGAAAGGAAGTGATTACTGTCCCCTACTTTTTGAGAAACAGTCATATTATAACGTTGCGTCACAGCTGCACGCCAAGCATTATCACGATACTCTTTATAATAATCGTTATTACGCCACTGATTCAGTGTAGTTTCTACTTCACTGTTACTTACCATTCCATTCTCCCTATCTAAATAAAGCTGGAATAATGGATAATAGTAACCTGATTTATAAGTGGATAGAAAACTGGAAGCACTGCCGGATTCAGCAACATTAGCATCAAATACCGCAGTCTGATAATCAATAATATCACTCGTAGACGCCAGATTCAAACTATTGAAATTAGGTTTGCTAGTAATAAACCAGTCTGCATTGATACTAACATGTGCTCCTTCTTCTTTAGCCTGCTTGGTTGTTACCACGATAACTCCGTTTGCAGCCAAAGCACCATAAATACTGGCTGCCGCTGCATCCTTCAAGACAGTCACGCTCTCTACATTATAAGGATTTATCTCACTTAAAGTTAAGTTTGTCGGCATATCATCTACAACAATCAACGGGTCTGTCCCCACATCATTCGAGAATGTGCCTACACCACGAAGGATGGGACTCATATCACCGTTATTCGGATTTATATTCATACGCAAACCAGCCACTTGCCCCTCCAGAGAAGAAGTCAGGTCCGTATGCATCTGTCTTGTCAGCTGTTCGGAATCCACAAAGCCGAAAGCAGCGGTAGAACGCTCCCGACTAATACGCTGATAACCGGTCACTACAACATCTCCCAATTGTTGTTTGTCTTCATGCATAATCACATTGACATGGGTACGTCCTTTAATAGAAACTTTTTCTGTCTGCATACCGACAAAAGAGACCTCCAAAGTGTGAGTTTCCTCCAGCACCTTACAGGTAAAATTTCCTTCGACATCGGCAATGGCTCCAAACGGACTATTGATTCCCCGGATATTTGCACCTGGTAACGGGATGCCTTTTTCATCTACCACCCGCCCCTCTACACTTCTAGTTTTTCGTACAACGCCAGTGGAAGTGGTTTTCACTTTACGGATAGTAATGAAATGCTGGTTCACCTCATATTCAAAAGGTTTTCCCTCCAGAATTTTCTGAAGTGCAGACAAAGGTGCCTGCTGGCGTATACTGACACTTACCCGGTACGGACCGACATCTTCACTAGGGAAATTCACCTTATAACCGGACACATTACTGAACTGCTTCAAAGCCTCTCCCAACGATACCTCTTTCAGTTCCAAAGAAATTAGTTTGTTGTCCGTACTTTGTGCCCATCCATGCAAGGCAGTTACAAACATCAGCAATAAAAAGGCGGTTTTCATCCACACGATCCTTCTCGTTGCCTTTTTGTAAGACAATGTAAATTGTTGCTTTTTCATAAGAGTTGTATTTGTAAAGTTATATATGTTTAATCGTGATCGTCTCGTCTTGATAATCCACACGTACTTTTTGCAGTTTATTCAGAAGTTCCAAAGCTTCTTCCAAGCGGGCATCACGGTTAGCCCAGAAGTTTAATCGGATATGGTATAGTTCCGCTTGTTCAAAATCAATATTCACGTTATACCATCTGCCTAAAGAGCTCATGATGTCTTTCAGTGATGCATCTTCAAAATAGAACATTCCCTCAGTCCAAGCTGTATAAGTCGCAATATTCACACGTGATATATTTTCTTCTCCGTTTTCCGTATAAGTGAGATCCTGACCAGGCTGGAGTATAACGGATTGATGACTGGTCATATTCGTAACCTCCACCTTTCCTTGTACCAAGGTCACGTGCCGGTCTTCCGTTTTATATGAACGTATATTGAATTTAGTACCCAATACCGTAGTTTCCATCCCATCGGTACTTACAATAAACGGACATTTTTCATTCTTCGCAACCTCGAAACAGGCTTCCCCTTTCAGTTCCACACGCCGTTCCTTACCATTAAAGGCCACAGGATAACGCAAGCTACTTTCAGCATTAATCCAGACTTTAGTACCATCCGACAACACCAATAGAAAGCTCTTCCCGCGTGGAGTAGTCAAAGTCTGACAACATATTGTGTCCGAAGTTAATGCTTCCACTTCTTTAAGATTCATCACACTATCTTCCAGCAGTTGTTCACTATGACCATCCGTTTGCAACATCACATGTTCTCCATCAGTGATTGCAGCAAAGAGCCGTATGGGTTGTTCCATTTGCCGGGAAGTAGTCGGAAATAACGAAGGAATCAGAAAAACCAGCACTAATACGGCAGCCGCAGTAAAAGCCGCTGCCCCTATATACATTCTTGACCTGACTCTACGTTTCCGTTCCAGATTCTCACGTATCACAGCTTCCTTACAAGCCATTAATTCCAAGAAAAGTTCTTTATTATCAGGTATATTTATCCACTGAAGGAATTCATCAGTTTCCCTTAATTGTGGATGTTGTATGGCACGAAGTGCATAATCTAAATTTTTATCTGAATGGTCTATCATAGTGTCAATAGTTTCATTAAACACGTAGAGGTTACTGAAACTGATGACACCCCGATAGGATTTTTTTTAAAAAAAGATGGTCAATTGTTTTCGGAGTATCTTTAAAGCTCTGGCAATGTGCGTTCTAACGGTATTAT
>ERZ826396.654-NODE-654-length-48184-cov-10.876914_pt1 | contig 48184 bp, 37 predicted proteins | sample MGYA00519926_ERZ826396 | MGnify/ENA primary metagenome ERZ826396 (study PRJEB31778, sample SAMEA3449230) | human gut metagenome | biome: human gut; feature: human-associated habitat; material: faeces | place: United Kingdom | collected 2010/2012 ... | reverse complement strand
TACATGCGGACTCCAATCCGGACACCGGAGTGTCCAACTTTTTGTCCGCACCCCCCTATTACTTCTTTATCGCACATTAGCAAAACCGGCGGGCGTTAAGCGGGCCCCTGCGCGGAATCCGCTCGATTCTGGCCATGAAACCGCGCTCTGGCACGAATCGAGTGCGCCCCGGGCATCGCCGGTTTCACCGACCTGGGCTTTCTTCACACGAGGAGCCCCCTTCGGGCCGAAAGGGGCCGGATTCCGTGCCAGAACGCGGTTTCATGGCCAGAATCGGGCTGATTTCATGCACGAAGGGACGGAGCGCGAGCAGAAAACCCCTTCCGTCACTCCCAAGAGGCGCGGAGGATGGCGCGCGCCCCGCCGCAGGGGCGGTTCTCCAACGCGACGGAGCCTCCGTGCGCTTGCGCGATATCGGCGGCGATGGAAAGCCCCAGCCCGTAATGGGCGGCTTCTGCGACAGGCGCACTGTCTGGTCCCTCTGGTTCGATCCGACCCCCTCGCGGCATCCCGCGCTCGCAGCCGAATGCGGATGCGGGGCGGGCTTCGCCACCGTCCGCATCGGCGCGGTTGAAGCCTTCGCCGCGCTCGGAGTCGGACGCGCCGCCTCCCTTGCGAGCGCTGTCTGCGTCATCGGCTCCGACGCCCCCGCCGCATCTGCCGCTGTCTCCGACGTCGCCGCCGCGTGCCCCGTCGCCCTCGACTTTGGCGCGCTCGGCCTTGTCATCCTCGGTCTTGGCGCCCTCGGTCTTGGCTCCCTCGGTCTTGGCTCCCTCGGCCTTCCCGCGCCCACTGCCTGCCGCGGCGCGTGTGCGGGAGGCGTCGTCGCGGAAGAAGCGCTCGCAGCCGTGGGAGAGCGCCGCAGACGTGAATCCCGCGCCCTCGTCCTCCACGGCAAGGACGAGCATCGGGGCCGCGCCGCCCGCCGCGCCGCCCACCGCGCCCCGCACCGCGCCGCCCGTCCCGCTGCCCGCACCTTCTTTGCGCGCTCTCTCCGCTCGCGCCGTCCCGCCGTCCGCATCCTCCATCCGCGCGTCCAGCCGCTCATGTTCGTCGCTCGCACGCCCGACCGTGGACGCCGCGCCCGCGGCCGCCCCGGCCTCGTCTCTCGGCGCTTCCGCATCCTCGCATGCGAACGCGAGGCGCACCGTGCTGCCTGCGGGCGCATGGTCGCAGGCGTTGTCCACGAGGTTGAGTGCGGCCCTTTCCAGCGCCACGGCGTCGCAGAGAAGCGACGCGGCCTTCGCGCGACGGACGAAGGACTCCTTCCGCACGGTTTCGAGGCGCACGCCTCGAGCATCGGCCACGCGCCGCGCCGCCTCATCGCACGCGTTCGCCCACGACGCGGCGTCGACGCGCTCCCGGCGCACGCCCGCCCCGCCGCCGCGGGACGCGTCGATGATCAGGCGCACGTACGCGTCGAGTCGTCGGGCGCCCTCGGCTGCCGCCTCGGCGGCCTCGCGCGCGTCGAGGGAAAGCCCCTCCTCCTCGCTTAGGTACTCGGCGTTCGCGCGCACCACGGTGAGCGGGGTCTTCAAGTCGTGCGCGAGCGCCGCCATCTGCGCGCGCTGCGCCTCCTCCGCTTGCCAGCGCGCCTCGAGGGACTCCCGCAGCGCGACGCGCATGCGCTCCATGGCCGCCAGCACGTCGTTCACCTCGCGCACGTTTGCGCTCCCCACCTCGAAGTCGAGCTCTTGGCGCTCGATATGGGCGGCGGCCTGGGCGAGGGGGCGCATCTTCGCCGAGATCACGCGGGCGGCTCGCGTGGCGATGAGCGCCATTGCGGCTGCGAACAGAACTCCGAGCAGAACCGTCGCGAGCGTTTGCGGATCGGGCAGCGCATCGCGCAGTTCGCGCGAGGTGAAGTCGGGAACGTAGTCGTATTGGAGCACGCAGGTGCCGCCGTCGGGAAGTGCGGCCTTCACCTGCAGCATCGCGCTGCCGAGCAGGCCCACGTGCGTCACGCTCTCTCCGGATTCGAGGGTCTTGCGCGCTTCGGGCACCTCGGCGGCGGGCATGTCGGAGGCTGCCGCGTTCCCGTCGGCATCGAAGACGGCCCAACGATAGCACGAGGGAAGCTCGTCGGGGGAGATCTCGCCCGACTCGAGCGCGCCGATGGCGGCGTCGGCGTTGCTCTCGGCGTAGTTCGCGGCGTACACGAAGCCCCCTTCGACGAGGGCGATAAGCGTGCCGAACGCCACGATGGCGACGAGTCCGGCCGCTATGAAGGCGTAGGCGAAGTAACGTGCGATGACGAGCGCGAGCGGCATCCCTTTGCGGCGCTCCGGGCGGCGTCGGCATGCGCGTTCGCGGCGCCCGACCTCCGTCGCCGCGCCTGCCGATCGCCCGCCCAGGCTTCGTTTCTCCCCGTTCCTTGCGGCCTCCATGCGCGTCTCCTTCTCTTCGGCGCTTTCGATGCCGGCTGACGCGTCGCGCCTCACAGCTGCCATTTGTATCCCATCCCCCACACCGTGGCCACCGGGTCGGCGCCGAGCGCGCGCAGCTTCGCGCGGGCGCGGCTCACGTGCATGGACACGGCCGCGTCGTCGGAGGCGCTGTCCCATCCCAGCGCCGCCTCGCGCAGCTGCGCGCGCGAGAACACCTGACCGCGCCGTCGCGCTAGAAACTCGCAGATCTCGTACTCGGTGGGGGTGAGCGGCGCGCGCTCGCCGTTCACGGACAGCTCTTTGGCGCCCATGTCCAGCCGCACCGCGCCGAACGACAGCGCGTGCGTGCGCTGCCGATGCTCTCGGCGCAGATGCGCGGCCACCTTCGCGCGCAACTCGGCGTTGCCGAAAGGCTTGCGCAGATAGTCGTCGGCCCCTAGCCCCAAACCCACCACGGCGTCCTCTTCGGACACCTTCGCCGTGAGGAAGATGATGGGCGCGTCCACCTCGTCGCGGATCGCGCGCACCAGCTCGAAGCCGTCCAGTCCGGGCATCATCACGTCGCAGATGATCAGGTCGAAACGAGCGAGATCCATCTTCTTCGCGCGCAGCGGGTCGTCGCAGCCTTCCACCTCGTGCCCGTCGCGGCGCAGCACGCGCGCGAGCGCATCGAGGATCGCTCGCTCGTCGTCTATCGTCAGGATGCGTGCCATGCTCGTCCTCCCTCGCATGCTCGTGCTCGTTGCGATGCGCTGCCGCGCCTCCGTCGGCGGTTTTGCGCGTTCGCCTCTCCGATCGTCCGGGCCGCCGATGCCGGCGGCACCGTCCGCGTGACTGCCCAGGCGGCTCGTTCGCCCGCCGACGGCGTCGCGCTGGCCGCGGGCCCTTTGAGGGCCCGTGCAAGCCGTGCGATCATAGCACATCCACCGCTGCGCGGGGGACGTCCTCTTCGGCGACGTATTCCCATGTCACCGTCGTGGCGCCCTTCACCTGGAGGCGCATCCACGCAAGGGGCTCGGCGTTCGCGGGCGCTGCGGGAGCATCGGCGGCGTCGGCTTCCTGCGCCGCCTCGGGCTGTGTCGTCGCGGGCGGCGCTGCCTCGCCCAGCTTCGCGCCGAACGCGTTCACGCTCACGCGCAGCGGCGCGCCCTGGGCGTCGGCTGCGTCCACGAGGTACCGGTAATCGTCGTAAGCCCCGCTCGCGTCGCGCCAGGAATCCGCGTAGGAGTCCGCCGGGGGCACGCGCGCGTACGCCGTCGTGCTCGGCGCGAGCGGGTTCGCGCGGTCGATGAGCTGCGAGGCGATGTTTCCCGGAAACAGGTTGGCCGCCAAAGCTGCGGCGGCGAGCGCGACGGCGCAGATGGCGGCGAGCGCCATGGCCGTGCGTGCGATCTTTCGGCCCATAAGGGCCTCCTTCCTCTTCGAGTCGGATGAGACGCGGCGGGGCTTCCGAAGCCCCGCCGCGGATGCCGCCGCGCGCGGCGCCGGAAGGCGAAGCGCGCGGTCCGCGGCTGTTCGGCGCGCACGCGCCGGGCGCTCGGAGGCGGGCGAGGGGTCGAGCGTCGGACGGCTCCTCGCCCGCCTCCGCTTCGCGCCCTTCCGTCGTCGAAGCGCCCTGCGCGCGGGCCGGCGTCATTCCCCTGCGCGGCGCTTGTCCTCGTAGCGGTTCGCCCGAGCGAGCGAGACGGCCGCGAACGCCGCCGTGAGGGCCGCGCATGCGATCGCCACCTGCGAAAGCGACGCGGCGAGCGCGCCCTCCTGCCCGGCGGCACCCAGCTGACCGGCCACCGCCAGCTCCACGGTCAGCGAGGCCAGGCGCGAAGGCCAGGCGAACGGCAGAAACGCCGCCAGCTCAACGCCGAAAGAGCCGCTGAGCGTTCCCGTGACCAGCCCGTTCGCCAAACCTCCCATGGAGCCCATCGCGAGGAGGAACCCCAGCGCGCCCGCGCCGATGGCGGCGTTGCGCCCGAACCTGAGCGCGATCCACACGAAGGCGACGTACAGCCCGACGCTGCCCGCCGCCACGCCGCCGGCCGCCGCCAAGCACGTCGCAAGCGGGGGAGTCGCGCGTCCCGCAGCCGTCACCAGGGCGAAGAACGCCAGCGCCGCGACGACGGCGGCCGAAAGCCCGAGGAGCCACAGCGCCGCCGCCTTCGCCGTCGGCGCGATGCGGCGCGAGGGGACGCCCAGAAGGTTCGCGCACTCGCCCGCCTCGCGCTCCGCGTCGAGCGCAAGCCCGCAGGACAGCCCGGTGAGCAGCGGCGCGCCCGCACCGAGCAGCTGGAAGAACGCGTCCGCGCCCAAAAGGCTGTCCCACGGCGCGTAGCCGAAATAGGCTCCGGCCGCCAAGCCGAGCGCAAGCGCGAGCGCCAGGTGCAGCGGCGCGAGCGGGCTGCGGCGCAGCTTGACGGCCTCGGAGCGCAACGCCCGTGCGAACCTCGTGGCCGCCGATGCGCGCCGCATGCCGCCTTCGTCGCGCGGTGCGCGGTCGCGCGTGTCGGCTCGGGCGCTGCGCGCGTCGCGGACGTTGCCGCGGATCCTTCGACCTGCCTCGCGCTCACCACGCTCGCCGCCGGTGCATCCGAGGTCCGAATCCCCGGTTGCACTGGGGCGCTTCGGGATTCCTGCCGCCCTCATCGCGCCTCCCTCCTTGCGTACCAGCGTGCGCCTGCCGTCGCGAGCGCTGCGAAGAGCGCGAACGCCACGAAAAGCCCCGCCGCCGTCTCCCAGCCGAACGTCCCCAGCGCGTCGCCCGGGGCGAGCGGCACGCCCGAGGGCGCCACGCCCACGAGGGGGGATGCTGCCACGAGCGCCGTCGTCGGCGGGAACAGGAACCACCAAGGGCTCGTCCACAGCCCGATGCCCAGCCCCAGCTGCACGAGCGCGGGGAGGGCGATGCCCGCGAGCGAGCCGAAGCGCGTGGCGAGCGCAAGCGAGGCCGGCACCGCCCAGGCGTTCGCCGCCGTCAGCACCGCCGCCGTCGCGAGCCCCGCCAGAGCGCTCGGTGCGGCCCCGCCGAGCGCGCGCACCAGGACGGAGGCCGCCAACACCACGAGGTTCGCGGCGAACACGAGCGCGAGCGCGTAGGCCGTCTTCGCCCACCAGGTGCGCGCGGGCGGCACCGGAAGCCCCAGCACCGGGCGCAGCTTCTGGCGTGCGTCCAGGTTGGCGACGGAGGTGGCGATGAGCGCGATGGCGATGGGCAGCGGCAGCGCGTACCACCAGTTCCAGCCGTAGGTGGAGAACGCCCCGACGGCCCCTCCACCGCCGATGCCGCCCGCAAGTGCTCCCATCAGGCAAAACGGCAGCGGCATGAGCAGCGCGATCTTGCGCGGCGCCCCCCGGCGGCCCTTGAGCGCCTCGGCGCGCAGCGCTGCGGCGAACCCGGCGTCCGTTTCCAGACGTTCGCTTTCGCCACCGCTTTCGGCGCATCCCTGCGCGGCGATTCCTTTCGCACCGCTTTCGTTGAGCGTCGCCGCGCGTTCGGCCTGCGCAGCCGTTTGGCCTTCGGCCGCGCATCCGTCCTGCGCAGACGGCGCGCCTTTGGCGCTTGCGGAGCTTGCGCGTCCGGCCCGCGCGGCGACCATGCGGCTGGCGACCTCGGCTCCGGCCCGCGCAGCCGCCCTGCTTTGCGTCGTGGCGGCCGTCCTCGATGCTTCGCGCGTCCTCATCGCCCGCCCCCTTCTCCGCGCGCGTCGCGTCGCGACGCCGCCACCTCGCGGCACACGTCCATGAACAGTCGCTCCAGGTCGGCGGCGGGATCAAGCCTGTCCTCGTAGGCCAGCCTTCCCTGCGCGATGATGCCGATGCGATCCGCCACCTGCGCCACTTCGCCCAGGATGTGGCTCGACACCACCACCGTGATGCCCTGCTCCGGCAATGCGCGGATGAACCCGCGCAGATCCTCGATGCCGATGGGGTCGAGCCCGTTGGTCGGCTCGTCCAAGATGAGCAGCCGTGGCCGCGCGAGAAGCGCGAGCGCTATCCCCAGGCGCTGCTTCATGCCCATCGAGAAGCGTCCGGCGCGCTTGGAGCCCGTATCCGTCAGGCCGACCGTCCGCAGCACCTCGTCGATGCGCTCGTCGGGGATGCCCAGAAGCGTCGTGCGCACGCGCAGGTTCTCGCGCGCGGTCAGGTTGGGGTAGAGCGGCGGCGTCTCGATGAGCGAGCCGATCGAGCGCAAATCCTCCCGCCGCCACGGGCGTCCCGCCACCATGATCTGCCCTTCGGTGGGGTGCAGCATGCCCGCCACCATTTTGAGCAGGGTCGACTTGCCCGCTCCGTTCGGCCCGAGCAGCCCGTACACCGCGCCCTCGGGCACATGCAAAGACACGCGGTCCACCGCCGTCTGCGCCTGCGCGCCGCGACCGAACCGCTTGGTCAGCATCCGCGTCTCCAACGCCCATTCCATCGAATCCGTCCTTTCCGTTCGCGCTCTTCGTCGTTCACGTCGCGCATTCTGCCTATCCGGCCCCGGCGGTCGCGCATGTCATGCGCCGCGCGTCCCGGCGGGTCCTTCATCGAACGGAAACCAGCATGCGCCCTGAATCTAACGAAGCCTTAACGGCGGGGAAGGTTTTTCGCCGGCGCGGCGCGATGCCTCATCGTCGGCGCGTGCCCCGCGCCGTCGCCTGAGGCGACCGCTTCAGGCGCGAAAGGCGATCGTTTCAGGCGACGGCGCCCCGACGCGTCCGACGAGGGTCGGGCGGGGGCGCGGGCGCGCCCGTGGGAGCGGGGTGTCGGGACGGTGCACACGAGGCAGGAGCGCAGACGCACTCGCAAGGGCAGGGGCGCGGGGACGAGGTGCAGACGTGCCCGCAAGGGCAGGGGCGCGGGGCGTGCTCATAGGGAAGTGGGGGAGTCGGGGCGAGGTGCGGGCGCGCGCCCGCAGAGGCAGGGTGCCGGGACGGGATGGGCGCGGGGCGGGTGCGGGCGCGGCCATGGAGAGGTGGGGCGCTTGCGCGACGCGCGCGGGGCACGTGGGCGCGGCCATGAGGGCGCGGACGGTCGAGGTGCGCGGACGCGGCGTTCGGCGCTTATAACCGAACGCCGCTGATGCCAACTTCCAGAAAGGGATGGCGGGTTGTCGCCGATCCGATGCCGTCCTTATCCCCCCGGGAGGCTCAGAGGCGCTCGCCCGCATCCGAGGGCTTTACAGGGCGTTCGCCCGTGTCAGGAGGGCCTACCTTGCGCAGCCTGGGCACCAGGCGCGGGCCGAGGGCGCGGCGGCGATGCCGCCGAGGGCGCTTTCGCGCAGTTCGAAGGGAAGCGAGCGGCCTACCGCGTACAGGGCCTCGACGGTCTGGTCGAAGTCGACGAGGTTGCCGATGCCCGCGAGCGCTATCTGGGCGCTTGCGAGGGCGACCGCGGCTCCGGCGGCGTTGCGCTTCTGGCACGGCACCTCCACCAGGCCCGCCACCGGGTCGCACACAAGCCCCATGAGGCTCATGAGCGCGTTGCCGGCCGCATCGAGGCACTGCTTGGCCGAGCCGCCCAAAAGCTCGACGACGGCCGCGGCGGCCATGCCCGCAGCCGAGCCGACCTCGGCCTGACAGCCGCCCTCCGCGCCCGATACGGTGGCGTTGCGCGTGACGAGGTAGCCCACCGCCGCCGCAGCGGCCAGACCGCGCACGAGGTCGTCGTCCGACAGGCCGTGCGAGCGCTGCAGCGCCAAAAGCACGCCGGGGATGACGCCGGCCGACCCCGCCGTGGGCGCCGCTACGATGCGCCCCATCGACGCGTTCGTCTCGAGCACCGCCATCGAGAACGCGACGGCGTCCGAAAGCTGCGCGTCGCACGCCGACCCTCCGCGTGCGACCAGGGCCGCGAGCTTGCGCGCCTCGCCGCCGATGAGCCCGCCCATCGACGGCAGCGCCTCCTCGCGGGGCCTTTGCGCGGAGCGCCGCATCACGTCGAGCACGCCCGCCAAGTAGGCCCGCGCCCCGTCCGCGCGCCCGAGGCTGGCCGCAAGCGCCGCCTCGCGTTCCAAAAACGCCTCCGAGAGCGTCGCGCCGTGCGCTTCGCACCATGCGAGCAACGCCGCTGCGTTGGGGAAGTCGAGTTCGCGGAAGCGCTCGAGCGCCCCCGCCGCGTCCGCAGCTTCCGTCTGTCGCCCGCCGTCTGCCGACCCTGCGCCGCGCGCATCGCCCGGAATGACGCGCACGTCGAGGATGGCGGGGTGCGCCTCGATGGCGGCCTTCGCCTCAGGCCCCACGCCCTCGTCGGTTTCGAGCACCGTGTAGGCCACCGCCCCCTTGCGCTCGCGGTAGAGGCGCGTCGTGGCGATGTTCACGCCGCGCTCGCTGATGCAGGCGGCGATGTGGGCGAGCACGCCGGCCTCGTCGCGCTGTCGCACGACCACGCTCGTGCTCTCGCCGGTGATGCGCACGTCGATGCCGTCGATGCGCCGGATGACCGCCGCGCCGCCGCCCACGCTCTCGCCGCGCACGGCCATCTCGTTGCCGGCGGCGTCGATCACGCGGATGTCGATGGTGTTGGGGTGCTCGTAGTCCGTCGCGTCGGGCAGGGGCGCGAAGGAAAACGAGAGCCCGGCCTGTTCGGCCAGGGCGAACGAATCGCGAATGCGCAGGTCGTCGGCCGCAAATCCCAGCATGCCCGCCACGAGCGCCTTGTCAGTGCCGTGTCCGGAAAGCGTGTGCGCGAACGACCCCAGAAGCGAGAACTCGACGCGCACGGGCTCGGCCAGACACAGGCTGCGCGCCATGGAGGCTATGCGCAGCGCGCCCGCCGTGTGCGAACTCGAGGGCCCCACCATGACGGGCCCGATGATGTCGGTCAGTCCGAGCGTTTCCATGTCGTTCTCCTTCGCTGCCTCGTTGTGCGCGCGGGGCCATCGTAACGCATGCGGGGCCTTTCGTCTGCACTTTCGCAAGATTCGGCGACGAAATGCGGGCGGCGTCCCGACGGCGCGCTATACTAGGGCGCGCCAAAGCGCGGCGTCGGCGGGGCCGCTGGGCGCGCTTTGGGGATACGAAGCCTCGGCCCGTCCGTTTCGGGCCTTACCGTTGAAGGAGCATCGCATGCCGGCATCGACACCGATCATCGTGGTGGGGCACAAGAACCCCGACAACGACGCCATCTGCGCGGCGGTCGCGTACGCGCATCTCAAAAACGAGCTCGCACGCCGCGACGAGGCCGCCGGCCGCCCGGCGAGCTCTTACGTGCCCGCTCGCCTGGGGCCGCTGCCGCCCGAGACGGCGTGGGTGCTTAAGAGCAACGGTCTGCCCGCGCCCGAGATCATCGGCCACATTCACGCGCGCGTGCTCGACGTCATGACGCCGAGCCCCCTCTCCATCGGCCGTGACGCCACCATCTTGGAGGCCGGTCGGCTGCTGCGCCAGCACAACATCCGCGCTCTCGTGGTCACGAACGACGACGGCACGTACCGGGGCCTCGTCACCACGCGTATGATCGCGGAGCGCTACATCGCGGCGACCGACAAGCTCGAGGAGGGCGGCGCCGACGAGGTGGCGGTGGCGAACGACCTCATCGCCTCGCTCGACCAGAAAGTAGAGGACATCACCGAGACGGACGTGCTCGTGCTGGACAAGGACGGACTGCTCAAGGAAGCCGTCGAGGACCTCATGGCCAGCGAGCTGCGCGAAGCCGTGGTGCTCGATGCGGACGGGTTCGCCATCGGCATCGTCACGCGCTCGGACGTGGCGGTGCGGCCGCGACGGCGCGTCATCCTCGTGGACCACAACGAGACGCGTCAGGCCGTTCCCGGCATCGAGGAGGCCGAGGTTGTCGAGATCATCGACCACCACCGCATCGGCGACGTCATGACGACCTCGCCCATCAAGTTCACGAACCTGCCTGTGGGCTCGAGCGCCACCATCGTCACCATGGAGTACCGCCGGTTCGGCATCGAGATCCCGCGAGCCATCGCCGCGGTGCTCCTGTCCGCCATCATGACCGACACGGTGGTGCTGAAGTCGCCCACCACCACCTACGTCGACCGGGAGCAGGTGGAGCACCTCGCGGGCATCCTCGACGTCGACCCTGTGGAGTTCGGGCTGTCGGTGTTCAAGTGCCGCGGGGGAGAGGCGGGCATGCCCGTGGAGAAGCTCGTCGGCGCCGATTCGAAGGAGTTCCAGATCGGCGACGCCACGGTGCTCATCGCCCAGCGCGAGACGGTGGACCTTCCCGGCGTCATGGAGCGCGAGGAGGAGATCCGCGAGTACATGCGCCGCCTGAGGGAGGCGCACGGCTACGAGTTCGTGCTGCTCATGGTCACCGACATCGTGGCCGAGGGCAGCCAGTTTCTCTGCGAGGGGAACCGCCGCATCGTCAACCGCGCGTTCGACATCGAGTGCACGGGCGTCGGCGGCACGTGGATGCCCGGCGTGCTGAGCCGCAAGAAGCAGGTGGCCGCCAAGATACTCGGCGCATAGAACGCGCCGCGCCGTCGCGTCGCCGGTGCGGCGCCCATTGCGATTCGCGCGCCCGTCGCTTCGGCGAAGGGCGTGGTCGGTCGCGGTCTTACGCGCCGAGCGGCGAAGGCTCGCTCCATCGATCCTCGAGAAACGATACGAGGAAGTCGCAGAACATCCGGGCCTCCTCTGAGGAGGATCCGTCGTGGCGAAGCACTTCGAGCGTGCGGACGAACCGCGCGTCGGCGAGCGGTTCGAGCCGGGCGTTGCCGTCGGCGAGGCCTCCCCAGCTGCGTTCGGGCCAGAACCCCACGCCCAGCCCAAGGCCGATCATGCGCTTCACCACGGCGGGGCTGTCGCTTTCAAACGCCACGCGCGGCGCGAAGCCCGCATCGGCGCACGCCTCGTCGCACACCGTGCGGAAGGCGCGGCTTCCCGCCAGGCAGATGAACGGGTCGGCGGCCAGCTCGTCGAGCGCGAGGGGGCCACGTTTTGCGCGCTCGGCCGGCACCGCTGCCCCGATGCGCTCGGTGAAGCGTGCGACGGCAGCCGGATCGCCCGCGCGTCCGCGACCGCCGTCCCCGCGCCGCGCAGTGCGCAGGCGCACGTCCCAGCGCTGATCGGCGTTCTGCATGACGACGAAGCGGGCGTTCGGGCGGCGTGCACGGTAGGCGGCGATGGCCTCGACGGCCAGGGTGGAGGCCGACTCTATCGCGAGGCGCACGGTGGCCTGCTCGCGTCCCGCCGTCTCGGCCAGCTCGGCGGGCAGCGCGTCGAGCGCGGCCAGGACGGGTCGCACGCGTTCGTGCAGCACCGCGCCGCAAGGAGTGAGGCGCACGTTGCGCCCGACGCGCTCGATCAGCTTCACGCCCAGCTCGCGCTCGAGCCGCCTGATGGACTGCGTGAGCGCGGGCTGCGCGACGTTGAGCCGCTTCGCGCTGTTCGTGACATGCTGCGTGCGCGCCACCTCCTCGAAGTACCGAAGCTGCAAAAGCTCCATCTTCGCCCTCCTTCGCTTCTAACTCATAATATGCATATTATCATTTTATAAAAAAGTATATATTAGACAGAGGTGATGGCGAGTCGTACGCTGAGACGCGGAACACGAACGGATGCCGTCGGGGCTTCGGCGGCGAGCAAGGAACGAAGGCGAAGAGCGCATGTCGGAGGTTCTGGAGGCGGCGATGCTCGTCTGCTTCGGTTTGTCGTGGCCGATCAACGGGTACAAAAGTTACAAGGCGGGCACGGCTGCCGGGTCGAGTTGGCAGTTCATCGCGCTCATCACGGCGGGGTATGTGGCCGGCATCGCGGCGAAGTTCGCGTCCGGGACGGTGAACTGGGTGCTCGCCGTCTACCTTGTCAACCTCGTGTGCGTCGGCGCCAACTGGGCCGTGTACTTCCGCAACCGCCGTCTCGACGAGCGGCGCAAGGCTGGTGCGCCTTGCCGTCCCGTCTCCGCGCATTCGAAAGCCTAGCCCGCCTGATGCGGGGCGCATGGTTCGCGGCGGGGCGTGCGGCCTGCGGCGGGGACGTGCGGTTCGAGGTGGAGGCGTGTAGCCCGCGGAGGGCGCGCGCGATCTGCAGTGGGCGCGTGTAGCCCACGGCAGGGCACGCGAGATCTGCCCGCACCCTTCGCGCCTTCGTCGTGCAGATGACCCCATTGTCTGCCCCCCCCCTCGCTCAGGCTCCCCATCGCCTCCGTGCAAAGCGCTCTACAGCAGCACGTCTGCGAGCGCGCGCTTCGGGACGTGATGGACGCCTTCGGCGTCGCGCCAGTAGGCGGTGGAACCGCCGGGGGGCATGCTCGTCACGCGCACCTTTTCTGCGGGCTTGCCGAGCGCGAGCACGAGGTCGGGTTGGAACCGCTCGCGGTCGATGCCGAGCGCGTCGGCCACGCTGCGCTTCTTGAACGACCCCACGATGCAGCCGCCGAAGCCGGCTTCTGCCGCTTGCAGCATGATGGTCTGCGCGGCGATGCCCTCGTCCCAGGCCGTGAACGTGTCGGCGAGCGTGCGGTCGCGATCGCGGCAGATCGCGATGTAGCCGCTTGGGCGCTCTCCGGGTTCGGGTCCGTCCCAATCGGGCAGCGCCTTGGCCCAAGCGCAGCAGGAGAACATCTGCGCGCATACGCCTTCGTCGGTTGCGACGGCGTAGCGCAGCGGCTGGGCGTTTCCGCTCGACGCGACGAGGCGCGCGGCGTCCACCCACGATACGAGCGTCGCGCGGCTGAGGCGCGCGCTCTCGTCGAAGCGGCGGTAACTCCGGCAGGTTGCGATGATGTCTTGCAGCATGGGGCCTCCTCGTCTCGTTGCGCGCCGCGCGCCTTCCGTTGCCGGGATCGCCGCGCGCGTCCGTTCGCCCCGCATTATAATGGAGCGCGCCGTCCGCGCATTGCCCATACCCGACAGGCGATGCGCGAGCGCGGCGACGGGAAGCGCGCTTCGCCGAAGACGCCACGGCGCGCTTTGCTGCGCACCGCCTCGCGCGTCAGGGCGCGAGGGCGTCCGCGCTGCTGCGCCTCTCGTCGCCGCGAGTTTTGTCGAACCCTGTTGGAAGGAGCCTCATGAACCCGAACCGCCTGCTCGACCTGTTCTGCGAACTCGTCCGCATCGAAAGCCCCTCGCGCCGCGAGGCGGCGATGGCGGGCCGTTGCGCCGACGAGCTGCGCTCCCTGGGGTTCGAGGTGCGCTTCGACGGGTCGGCTTCGCAGACGGGATCGGACACGGGAAACCTCATCGCGCACCTGCCCGGCACGGCGGGCGGCGCGATCGTGCTCTCGGCCCACATGGACACCGTGCAGCCGTGCGCGGGCATCGAGCCTGTCGTGGAGGGCGGCGTGGTGCGCTCGGCCGGTGACACCATCCTGTCGGCCGATGACAAGGCCGGCGTGGCGGCCATCCTCGAGGGCGTGCGCTCCGCTCTCGAGGACGGAGCCTCCCGCCCCGACATCACCGTGCTGCTCACCACCTGCGAGGAGCTGCATCTTCTGGGGGCCGGGGCGCTGGCCGAGGACGAGCTTCCTGCCGGCGCGCCGTGCTACGTGCTCGACGCCGACGGCGCTCCCGGCACCGTCATCGTCGGCGCTCCGTGCCACTGGACGCTCGAGGCCCGCTTCTCGGGGCGCGCCGCGCATGCGGGCGTCGAGCCGGAGAAGGGCGCGTCGGCCATCGCTATGGCCGCCGCAGCGGTGGCCGCGATGCCGCTCGGGCGCATCGATGAGGCCACGACCGCCAACATCGGGACGATCTCGGGCGGCTGCGCGACGAACGTCGTGCCGGACGCGTGCGCGCTGGCCGGCGAGTGCCGCTCGCTTTTCGCCGAGCGCGCCGAGGCGCAGAAGGCCGCCATGACGGCCGCCCTTGAGGACGCCGCCGCGCGCTTCGGCGGCGCGGTCGAGGTCGAATGGACGAAAAGCTACGACGCCGTGCTCTACGACGAGGATGACGAGTTGGTGCGCGGCCTCTCGTCGGCCATCCGCGCGGCGGGCCTCGAGCCGCGTTTTCATCGATCGGGCGGCGGTGCCGACGCGAACGTGCTGTGCGCCCGCGGCGTGCGCGCGGTGACGTTGGGCATCGGCATGACGGCCTTCCATTCCGTGGACGAGCATATCGCCGTGGCCGACCTCGAGGGCTCGGCGCGTCTCGTGGAGGCCCTGATCACCGAGGGGGCGCGGGGGTAGAACCCTGCCGCTGCCGGCTCGCCGCGGGCGGCGCTCTGCCGCAGCCGCCGCGCCGCTGCAGCTGGCGTCCTGCTGCGGCGGTCATCGCAGCCGGCGCGCTGCCGTCGCAGTTGCCGTTGCCGGCGTCCTGCCGCCGCGGTCGTTGCAGCCGGCGCACCGCCGTGGCTGTCGCTTCCAGCGCGCCGCCGCGGGCGGCGCTCTGCCGCAGCCGGCGCGCCGCGCGGTCGGCGTCCTGTTACAGCAGCGGCGGGACGTCCTGTCCTCGTTTTCGCTTCGCGGGGCCGTTTCGGGCGACGACGGCTTCGCGCGAGCGGAGCCCTCATCTGCGAACCTCTTGTTCCGCGCCCTCTTTCGCGTTCGCCGCGCTCCGGGCCGCTTCGGGCTCCATCTTCCGATGGCATGCGACTTGTTAACCTTAGTTGACACATCCGCACGTTGCCCCTATAATCAAAACCGCCGGTTTCAAACCGGCGGTTTTGATAAGGATGCGCGCGAGGCGGCGAAAGAGACGTCCCGGGTCGGGCGCGAGGAAACAGGGCGGCGCAGCGGAGATCGGGCGGCCCGCCAAGGCGAGGCGACGGAAGGGGTGAGGGCGCTGGCGAAGCGCGATGAGGACGCGACCGAGCGGCTTTTGGCCGCCGCGCGCGAGGAGTTTTTCGAGAAGGGCTACGAAGCCGCGTCGCTGCGCGCCATCGCCGAGCGCGCCGGGTCGAGCAAGGGCGCGATCTACGTGCGCTATCCCGACAAAGCGGCGCTGTACGAAGCCGTGGTGGGGCCGGTGATCGAAGAGCTGTACGCGAGGATGGAGCGCTGCTTCGACGACTTCGGCCAGATGGATCCCGCGATGCAGCGAACCGAGATGAACGCCTACGCCGACCGGGGCATCGGCTGGATGGTCGACTTCCTGTACGATCACTTCGCCGAGTTCAAGATCCTCGTGTGCGGAGGCAAAGAAGACCTGTACCAGCGGTTCATGCACCGCATGGTGGAGCTGGACAGCGCTACGACGTACCGCTACATCGAGGCCGTGGGAAACGACGCCGTGACCTCGGGCCGCCTCACACCCGAGATTATGCACATGATCAACACGGCGTGTTTCACCGGCATCTTCGAGGTGGTGGCCCACGACATGGGGCGCGAGGAGGCCCATGCCTACGTGGAGCGGTTGTGCCTGTTCTACCGTGCGGGCTGGAACACCATCTTCTACCCCGACTACGACGTGTCCGCGGGCGTGCCGAAGCCGCCGTCCGACCCTGCGGCGGCCGACGAGCTGAAACGGCTCGTGGAGGCGCGGGGAGGCTCGCCGTGACGTCCGCGGACCGGCTGCGCGCCGCGGGCGTGTGCTGCGCGGTCGACGCGCAGGGGTGGGTGCGCTGCCCGGTGTGCGGCTGCAAGACCCGCACGAAGGCGCGTCCCGACACCGTGCTGGCGAACTTCCCGCTGTTCTGCCCGAAGTGCCATCGCGAGACCGTGGTGAGCTTGGGGACGGAGGGAGGTCCGACCGTCCGTCCGTGAGGACGCGGGCCCGCCTGCGAAGGGCGCGCAGGGCGTCCGCGCGGACGGTCGCGAGCGCGCCCTGGCGGCGCGTCTTGCCACGCGCGATGCGGCGTCCCTCGGCCTTGCTCGGGTTCCGGCCCGCGCGCGGGCGCAAGGGCGTCGCGGGCGCGACGGGCGCGTCTCGGTCTCGGCTTGGCGGAAAGGCGCCTCCGAATGGCGGAAAATCACCGATTTCGGAAACCCTCTGCCGAACGAGGCCGCGAAACGCCCGATCGCAAAGATTCGGGAGCCCTGAAGCGGCGCGAAGCGGCAAGGCGGGCTTCCGAAATCGGTGATTTTTTTGCCATCTCGGACGCCGCGCTTGCGCGGAAGTCCGCGACCTGCCGTCCCTGCCGTTCGCCGGGACGGCGAACCTCATAAGAGCCAGACGCATTGACGCAGAGCCGACAGGCCCCTCTGGGAGGAGGGCGCCTGTCGGCTCGTTTTCGTTTGAAGGAAAGCGGTGAGGACAGTGAAAGAGAAGACAGACCCCTGCGCGACGGACGCGCGGGACGACCTCGGCGAAGCCGCGTCTGTTAGGCCTTCGCGCGCACCGAACGAGAAGGCTTCGACGCCGCCGTTCAAGCGGCTGTTCATGTTGGCGGCTCCCCGCAAGGGGACGTACGCGGCCTCCATCGCGCTCGCCGTCGCGGGCGTGGCGTGCGGCTTTCTGCCGTACGCGGCCGTGGCGGCCATGGCCGCGGCGCTCGTGGAGGGCGTGCGCGACTTCGGGTTCTATCTCGCGTGGTGCGGCGTTGCGGCGGCGGGGCAGGTGGCGAAGGCGCTTTTGATGGGGTGGTCGACCACCGTCTCGCACGCAGCCACGTTTGCGGTGCTCTCGGAGGTGCGCCGCGCGCTTGCGGCGAAGCTTTCGCGCATGCCGCTCGGCTACGTGCTGGACACGCCTTCGGGCAAGCTGAAAGCCGCTTTCGTGGAGCGCGCCGAGCAGCTGGAGGTGCCCCTTGCGCACGTGGTGCCCGAGCTGACGGCGAACCTGCTCGTGCCGCTCGCCATCGTGGCCGTGGAGTTCGCGCTCGATTGGCGCATGGCGCTCGCCTCGCTCGCCACCATACCGGTGGGCTTTCTGTGCTACGCCGTCGAGATGCGCGATTACGCGCAGAAGTACGGCGCGGTGGTGGCCGCGAAAGGCCGTATGGGGGCCGCCATCGTGGAGTACATCGGCGGCATCGAGGTCATCAAGGCGTTCAACCAGTCCGCGGCGTCCTACGCCAAGTTCGCCGACGCGGTGCGCGCGAACTCGGGGCTCATGATGGAGTGGAGCCGCACCACGCTGCCGTGGACGGCCATCATGATGAGCGTGTGGCCGGCGGTGCTCATCGCCGTGCTGCCGCTCGGATGCCTGCTCGTGATGGACGGGTCGCTTGCCGTGCCGACGTTCATCACCGTCACGGTGCTGTCGCTCGGCATCATGGGGCCACTGTTCGCCGCCATCATGTTCACGGACGAGATCGCCAAGATCGCCACCATCGTGGGCGAGATCGGCGAGGTGCTCGACCAGCCGGAGATGGAGCGCCCGAGCGAGCGCGCGTGCGTGCGAGGGCATGCGGTCGAGCTTGCCGGCGTGGAGTTCTCCTACGGCGGCGCGCCCGTTCTGAAGGGCGTGGACCTTGCGGTGGGCGAGGGGCAGACGCTTGCGCTCGTGGGGCCCTCCGGATCGGGCAAGTCCACCATCGCCAAGCTCGTGGCGTCGCAATGGGAGGCCGACGCCGGCGCGGTGCGCATAGGCGGGGCCGACGTGCGCACCATGCCGCTTGAGCAGGCGAACGACCTGGTGGCCTACGTGGCCCAGGACAACTACCTGTTCGACGACACGGTGATGAACAACATCCGCATGGGCCGCCCCGGCGCCTCCGACGGCGAGGTGGTGGCGTGCGCCGAGGCGAGCGGCTGCCACGGGTTCATCGAGGGCCTCGAGCGGGGGTATATGACCGCGGCGGGCGGCTCGGGCGGGCACCTCTCGGGCGGGGAGCGCCAGCGCGTCGCCGTCGCCCGCGCCATGCTCAAGGACGCGCCCATCGTCGTGCTCGACGAGGCCACGGCCTACGTCGACCCGGAGAGCGAGGTCGCCATGCAGGATGCCATCGCGCGCCTGTCGCGCGGCAAGACGCTCATCGTGGTGGCGCATAGGCTGTCCACCGTCACCGGCGCGGACAAGATCGCGGTCATCGACGATGGGCGCGTCGCGGCGTGCGGACGGCACGGAGAGCTGTTGGAGACGTGCCCGCTGTACGCGGACATGTGGAGGGCGCACATCGGCTCTGCCGATGCCGCCGATGATGAGGCGCCCGCGTCCGCGGCGTGCGAGGAGGTGCGCTGATGCTTGCCATCTACCGAAAGTTCTTCCGGTTCGCGGGAAGGCACGCGCGCGACTGGTACGTGTCCATCGCGCTCGAGTTCTTCCAGGCCATCGCCATCGCGGTGGAGATCGTCCCTTTGTTCGTCGTGCTGCGCGACATGCTGGCGGGCACGTTGTCCGCGCAGACGGCGCAGGCGGCGTTCGGGATCATGGCGGCCGCGGTGGCGGCTCAGGCGGTGCTGCACTACGCGAGCCACAAGCGAGAGATGCGCGCGGCCTACCTCATGCTCGACGACAAGCGCATCTCCATCGGCGAGCGCCTGAAGCACGTGCCCATGGGGTTTTTCAACGAGCGCAGCCTGGGCAACCTCACAGCCATCTGCACCTCCACGATGGAGGACATGGAGAGCATGGCGGGCGCCATCGTGGTGCGCATCCTCACGGGCATCATGCACGCGGCGGTGCTCTCCGTCGGGTTCGCCTTCGTCGATTGGCGCGTGGGGGCGGTTCTGCTTGCGGGCATCGCGTGCATGCTGTGGGTGAACTCCCGCATGCTGGCCATGTCGCAAAGGCATTCGCCCGCGCGTCTGGCCGCGCAGATGCGCCTGGTGGACGGCGTGTTGGAATATTTGCAGGGACTTGCCGTGGTGAAGTCGTTCAACCTCATGGGCAACGCGACCACCTCGCTCGAGCGCACCATCCGCGAAACCGAGCGGCAGAACTTCTTCCTGGAGAAGAAGAGCATCCCCTACACCGTGGCCCAGCAATGCGTGCTGCGCCTGTTCGCGGTGGCGGCGGTGGCGCTGTCCGTCTGGCTGCATCTGGCGGGCGAGATGGAGCTGTTCGAGTGCCTGCTCATGATCGTCGGCGGGTTTTTCGTCTACAGCCAGATCGAGCAGTCCGGCTCGCTCGCGTTCATGCTGCCGATGGTGGACGCGTCCATCGACCGCGTGGAGGAGGTGGACTCCACACCGCTCATGGAGGAGCGCGGGAGCGTCGAGCGGGCCGCCGACGCGGGGATCGTCCTTGACGGCGTGAGCTTCTCGTACGGAGAGGGGAAGGGGGCGCGCACGGTCGTCGACGACGTGAGCCTGTCCATCCCCGCGGGGACGACCTGCGCCATCGTGGGGCCGTCCGGGTCGGGCAAGACGACGCTCGTGAACCTCATGGCGCGGTTTTGGGACGTGGACGCGGGCGCGGTGCTCCTTGGCGGCGCAGACGTCCGCGACTGGAAGCTCGACGCGCTCATGGGCAATTTCTCGATGGTGTTTCAGAACGTGTACCTGTTCAACGACACGGTGGAGAACAACATCCGCTTCGGCCGGCCCGAGGCCACGCACGAGGAGGTGATGGCCGCGGCCCGCGCGGCGCGCTGCTACGACTTCGCACGCGCCCTGCCGCAGGGCTTCGACACGGTGATCGGGGAGGGAGGGGCCACCGTGTCCGGGGGCGAGAGGCAGCGCATCTCCATCGCGCGGGCGCTTTTGAAAGACGCGCCGGTGGTGCTCCTCGACGAGGCCACGGCCAACGTCGATCCCGAGAACGAGGCCGACCTGGTGGCCGCCATCGAAGCGCTGTGCGCGCGCAAGACCGTGGTGATGATCGCCCACCGGCTGAGCACCGTGCGCCGTGCGGACCAGATCGTCGTGCTGGACGGCGGCCGCATCGTCCAGCGCGGACGCCACGACGAGCTCATGCGCGAAGACGGACTCTACCGCCGCTTCGTGCAGGGCCGCGAGGCGGCGCTCGGATGGAAGCTGTGAGGGGCGCCGCCCCGCCGCAGACCGTCCGGCGGGGCGGCCGGCGAAGGTGCGCGCCCGGCTTGGCGGGCGGCCTCGCGCCGCCGATTGCGAAGACGGCCCGCGGCGCGCGGGCCGGACGATAGGACGTTTCGACGAAAAGGAGGCTTCACCATGGAAAAGGCAACGCAGCAGGCGCCGCGTGGCGCGAAGCGGCAGATCGAGCAGAAGCGGGGCATCGGGGTGCGCGATTTGGTGACGTGCGCGGTGTTCGCGGTCATCTACTTCGTCATCTTCTTCGCGTGCGGGTGCCTGGGGATGATCCCCATCATGGCGTATTTGTTCCCGTTGCCGCTCGCCCTCGTGTCGGGCATCTCCCAAATGCTGTTCTACACGAAGGTGAGAAGCTTCGGCATGGTCACCATCATGGGCGCGCTCATGGGGCTGCTCACGTTCTTGATGGGCTACGGTCCCATCGGCCTTGGCTTCGGCATCGTATGCGGGCTGGTCGCCGACCTCATCTTGAAGGCAGGGGGCTATCGCAGCGTCAAGGCGGCCATCGCGTCGCACTGCGTGTTCTCGCTGTGGATCGTGGGCACGCAGCTTCCGATGTGGATCATGACCGAGGCGTACTTCAAGCCGTACCGCGCCTCGCAGGGCGACGCGTACGTCGATGAGATGATCTCGCTCGTGTCGGGCGGCATGCTGGCCGCCGATCTCGCGGGCATCGTCGTATGCGCGCTTGTGGGCGCGTTCATCGGAACGAAGGTGCTGCGCAAGCACTTCGAGCGCGCGGGCATCGCGTGATGGCGGGCGCCTCGTCTGCCGCGCCCGCCGCGGCCGAGCCCGTCGTTCTCGGGGCGCGCGAGGGCTTTTGGCTCGATCCGCGCACGAAGGTGGTCATGCTCGTGTGCGCGAACGTGACGCTTCTGGCCTCGGGGTACTCGCCTGTGGGGTTCGCGCTCAAATCCGCGGCGGTGGCCGTGGCGGTCGCGCTGCTCGCCCAGGCGGGGCGCCGCGCGTTCGCCTTCGGGTTCTCCGCGGCGTTTTTGGCGTCGCTTGTCTTGGAGCTGCTCAACGAAGGGGTCTTGCTGGAGGCCCTCGGCGCGACGAGCCCGCTCGCGGTGCTTCTGCGCCTCGTGACCGCCATGGTGCTGTCGTTTCTTCCCGGCACCGTGTTCGCGTACTACCTGTTCGCCACCACCACGGTGAGCGAGTTCGTGGCGGCGTTCGAGCGGCTGCGCCTGCCGCAGAAGGTGATCATCCCCTTCGCGGTGGTGTTCAGGTTCTTCCCGACGGTGCTGGAGGAGTACCGCTCCATCCGCGACGCCATGCACCTGCGCGGCGTGGGATGGAGGTGCGGGCCTGTCGCGATGATCGAGTACCGGCTCGTGCCGCTCATCGTGAGCCTCGTGAAGATCGGCGACGAGCTGTCGGCGGCCAGCGTCGCGCGCGGCCTTGGCGGCGAGGCGCGGCGAACGAGCCGCTGCCAGGTGGGCTTCGGGGCGGCGGACATCGCGCTTGCGGCGCTCATGCTGGCGCTCGCGGCGTTCACCATGACGAAGGGGGTTCTGGGATGGTAGGGAAGGGCGGCTGCGCGCCGGAGGCGCGCGGCGGGGCGCCTGATGCGGGGCCGGAGGGCGCGCTTGCGGCGTCGGCGGCGTCGCGGGGCGCGGCAGCCGTGCGCAGGGCCGGCGGCGGTTCCCCGGACGCGCGCGGCGGGGCGCCCGTGAGCGTGCGGCACGTGTCGTTTCGGCACAAGGGCGCGCAGGAGGGCTCGTATGCGCTCGACGACGTGTGCGTGGACGTGCCCGCAGGGCAGGTGGTGGTTCTGTGCGGGCGGTCGGGCTGCGGCAAGACCACGCTCACGCGCCTCGTGAACGGCCTCGTCCCCCAGTTCTTCGAGGGCGATCTGTGGGGGGAGGTGCGCGTGGGGCCCACCGACGGCGCGGGCGCACGCGCATCGGGCGGTCGCGCGGCGGCGGGCGATGGCGCGGCGGCGGGCGTGGGCGGCGCGGCGTGGGCGGCGCTCGATCCGAGCGAGGAGCCCATCGCGCGCACGGCGGCGCTCGTGGGCAGCGTGTTCCAGAACCCGCGCAGCCAGTTCTTCAACGTGGACAGCACGAGCGAGCTGGCGTTTTGCTGCGAGAACATGGGCTGGGACGCGGAGCGCATCGACGCGGCCGTGCTGGATGCGGTCGAGCGCTTCGGGCTTCGCGGGCTGCTCGACCGCAACCTGTTCAAGCTCTCCGGCGGCGAGAGGCAGAAGATCGCGTGCGCGAGCGTGTCAGCCCACGGCCCGCGCGTGCTCGTGCTGGACGAGCCGGCCTCCAACCTGGATGTGCGCTCGATCCGCATGCTCGCGGACGTCATCGCGCGGTGGAAGGCCGAGGGGCGCACCGTCGTCGTGGCCGAACATCGGCTGGGCTACCTCATGGACGTGGCCGACAGGTTCGTGCTTTTGGAGGAGGGGCGCGTCGCGTGGGAGAAGAGCGCCGCGCAGCTGAGCGCGCTTTCGGACGATCAGCTGCATGCGGCGGGCTTGCGCTCGGTGCGCCCCGTGAGCTTCGCCGCCGCGTCGGCGGCTGCGTTTGCGCCACCTCGGCTCCCTGCGCCCGCGCGCCCGTCGTCCGCGCCCGCGCGCCCGTTCCCTGCGTCCGCGCATGGCCGTTCGGGAGGGCGCGGTCTTCCGACGGCCGCGGCGGGGGAGGGCGAAGACGCGCCGAAGGCGGGCGCGGCGAAAGGGGATGCGACAGCGGGCCTCGAGGTGCGCTCGCTGCGCTTCGCTTACGGGCGGAGCGGGAAGGCGGCCGTCGACGTGGAGGAGCTTTCGTTTCCCCGCGGAGCGGTCGTGGGCGTGCTCGGCGACAACGGCGCGGGCAAGTCGACGTTCGCGCGCTGCGTGTGCGGGTTGGAGCGCGGATGCGAGGGGGAGGTGGCCGTGGGCGGGCGCCTCTGCTCGAACGCGCGGCGCCGGCGGCTCTGCTACCTGGTCATGCAGGATGTGAACCACCAGCTATTCACCGAGAGCGTGCGCGAGGAGGTGGCGCTGTCCCTGCGCAACCGCCCCCGCGATCCGCTGCGCGGAGAGGCCGCCGCGCCCGTCGTCGACGCCATCCTCGAAGGCCTCGACCTCGAGAGTCTGGCCGAGCGGCATCCCATGGCGCTTTCGGGCGGCCAGAAGCAGCGCGTGGCCATCGCGAGCGCGGTGGCCGGCGAGCGCGCGGTGTGCGTGTTCGACGAGCCGACGAGCGGTCTGGACTGGGCGCACATGCTGGACACCGCCCGAAACCTGCGCGACCTGTCGGCGCGCGGCGTGACGAGCTTGGTGATCACGCACGATCCGGAGCTCGTGGCCCAATGCTGCGACCATGCGCTGCTCATGGAGCAGGGGCGCGCGGCCTGGTGGGGCCGCCTCGACGATCCGCAGACGGCGCGGCGCGTCGAAGGGTTTTTCGGGTGAGCGGCGCGCGATGCGCGCAGACGCGAAGGAGGCGAGGGCGCATGGCCGTCCGGGAATCGGGCGAGGACTATCTGAAGGCCATCCTTGCGATCGGTCGCGAGCGCGGGTTCGTGCGCGCGGTTGATGTTGCCGGGCGATTGGGCGTGTCGAAGCCGAGTGTGTCGAAGGCCCTGGTCGGCCTTGCCCGCGAGGGCTGCGTCGAAGTGGTGGCGCACGAGGTGCGCTTGACCGAGCGGGGCCGCGCCATGGCCGAGCGCATGCGCGAGCGCCATGAGTTCTTCCGGGCGCTTCTTGTCGGCTGCGGCGTGAATGCGATGGTCGCCGACGAGGAGGCGTGCCGATTGGAGCACTGCCTTTCCGACGAGTCGTTTCGACGGCTCGCGCGGGCGGTCGTGCAAGCCGGTCCGTCGCCGGACGCAGCCGCTGCGGCTCGCACGGCAGAGGCTTTGTGCGAGCCGGGCGGGGTGCCGGGCGGGCAGGGTGCGCGGCCTTAAGCGGTTCGCGGTTGCGGCTCCTGCGTCGGCTCGGCGGCGGGGGAGGCCAAAGGGTCGTCCATCCTTCGGTTCGGCATGGGCGTGCCTTTGCGCTTCCAGCGCAAAAGGAGCGCGGAGTTCGAGATGACGAGGACCGATCCGGCGTTGTGGACGAGCGCGCCCGCCACCGGATCGAGGATGCCGGCCATGGCGAGCGCGATGGCGGCGAAGTTGAGCGCCATCGAGAACGTCATGTTCAGCTTGATGGTGGTCATCATGCGCTGCGAGACGGCGATCAGGTGGGGCAGCGCGGCGATGTCGTCGCGCACGAGCGCGATGTCGGCGGCGTCGACGGCGATGTCGCTGCCCGCGCCGCCCATGGCGATGCCGACCGTCGCGCGTTTGAGGGCGGGCGCGTCGTTGATGCCGTCGCCCACCATGCACACCGGCGTCCCGCCGTCCTCGAAGCGTTCGATGGCGCGCAGCTTGTCTTCGGGCAGGCAACCGGCCTCCACGTCCGAGATGCCCGCCTCCTCGGCGATGCGCCGTGCGGCTTGGGGACGGTCGCCGGTGAGCAGCACCGGCTCGACGCCGAGCGTGCGGACGGCGCGCACCGTCTCGCCTGCCGACGGGCGTATGGTGTCGGCGAGCGCCACCAGCCCCGCCGCGCGGCCGTCCACCGCCACGTGCACCACCGTGCGCCCTTCTTCGAGGTGCTCGGCGGCGGCGCTCTCCAAATGGAGCGCTCCGGCCACGCCGTGCTCGAGCATCATGTCGAGGTTGCCCGCCAGCACGCGCCGCCCCGCCACCGTCGCCGCCACTCCGCGGCCGGGGATCATCGCGAAATCGTCGGATCGGGGAAGGGCGCGCGCGGCGCCGTCGGCGGGGGAGGTGCGGGCGCCGGGCGCGACGGCGCCCACGGCGTCCGCAGGGCCTTTCGCGCGTCCCGCCTCGGCTTCGCGCGCGCTCTTCCATCCGCGCACGATGGCCTTGCCCAGCGGGTGCTCGCTCATGCTCTCCGCGGCCGCCGCATAGTCAAGCAGCGCCGCCTCGTCCAAGGGGGCCGCCGCTTCGTCGTGCGCGCCGCAGCAGCCTTCGTGGTGCCCGTGTCCCGACGCGCACGGCACGACGGCCACCACCTCGGGGCGGCCGTGGGTGAGCGTGCCCGTCTTGTCGAACGCCGCCTTGCGCGCCTTCGCGAGGCGTTCGAGCGCGTCCCCCTCGCGCACGAGCGCGCCGAACCTCGTCACGTTGCCGATGGCCGCCATGATGGCCGTGGGTGTGGCCAGCACGAGCGCGCACGGGCAGAACACCACGAGGATGGTGACCGCGCGGATGGCCTCGCCGGTGACGAGCCACGTGCCCGCCGCGGCCGCCAGCGCGATCACCACGATCCACGTGGCCCAGCGGTCGGCGAGGCGCACGATCTTCGCCTTGCCGGCGTCGGCCGATCTCACGAGCTCGATCATGCGGGCGAGCGAGCTGTCCTCTCCCACGCGCTCGGAGCGCATGTCGAACGCCCCGAAGCGGTTCACCGTGCCGCTTCTCACCTCGTCGCCCACCGTCTTGTCCACGGGAAGCGGCTCGCCGGTCATCGCCGACTCGTCGATGGAGGTGGATCCGCTGACGACGGTGCCGTCCACGGCGATCGTCTCCCCGGGCAGCACGCGCACCACGTCGCCCGCCCGCACGTCCTCGGCGGCGACGACCTCTTCGGTTCCGTCCGGCCGCACGATGCGCGCCGTTCGGGGGGAGAGGCGCACGAGCCGCTCGATGCCGGCGCGCGCCTTCGCCACCGTCAGCTCTTCCAGAAGCGCGCCCAGCTGCATGATGAGCGCCACCTCGCCGGCGGCGAAGTCCTCGCCGATGGCCACGGACGCGACGAGCGCGAGCGATACGAGCACGTCGGCCTTGATGTCGAGCTCCGTGACGAGGCCGATGACGGCGCCCAAGATGATGGGCGCTCCGCACAGCACGATGGCGATCCACGCCGGGTCGAAGGGCAGCGCGTCGGGCGCGAAGAGGCTGAGGGCCAGCGCGGTGGCCGAGATCGCCAAAAACGCGACGTCCCTCCTCGTGCCCCCGATCTCCAGCAGATCCTCCAGCTTTCCCATCGCGCGGATGCGCAACGGCTCCGAGGGCTTGGCCGCCTCTCCGGTTATGCCGGCCGTGTTCGCTGCGGGCGCTTCCGGCCCACGTGCGCCGCCCGTGCTCGGAGCCGCCCCTTCTTCCGCTTTCGTCCGCGCCGACACGTCGTTGTCCTCCACGGTTCCTCCGCTCACTGCATTATACCTATACCCCTATAGGTATAATAGCGCAAAGGAGGGAAGTTTTCCAGGGCTTATTCCGCGGGGTGGTTTTGCAAAGCCCGCGTGCGACGATGCCGCTGCGGGCGTAGAGGTCGCGGGCTGTAAAGCGGGCGGCGGCGCGGCCTAGCTCATGTTCGAGAAGCGCTCGACCGCCTTCGTGAAGCTCTCGATGGTCTTGTCGGCATCACCGTGCTCGATGCCGTCGCGCACGCAGTGCTTGATATGGCCTTCCAGCACCACCTGCCCGCACCGGTGCAACGCCGATTTCGCGGCGTTGATCTGGGCGAGCACATCCTCGCAGGGCACGTCTTCGTCCACCATGCGGTCGATGGCCTGCACCTGGCCGACTATTTTCTTGAGCCTGCGATGCAGGTTGTCGGCATCCATGCACTGCCTCATGACGCTCCCTCCGCTCGCGATGCGCACTGTTTCGTTCAAGGCCCCATTCTAGGCGAAAACCGGATCGGGCGCACGGCGGGGCCTTCCAAGGCGGTGGTTTTTTGGAGATTGTTCGGAGGTGGCGCATATATGATAGAGCATGCATAACATTTATGGTAAAGTTTGTAAAGGATAACAATTGGTGCGAGGCGAGAACGCAGATAGGAGCGAATCTCATGTCGATGATCAACAGGGAGATCGGGGACTTCTCCGTCCAGGCATTCCACAACGACGAGTTCAAGACGGTGACGAAAGGCGACGTGCTGGGCCATTGGAGCGTGTTCTTCTTCTACCCGGCGGACTTCACGTTCGTGTGCCCGACCGAGCTCGAAGACCTTGGTGCCCTCTACGGGAAGTTCCAGGAAGCGGGATGCGAGATCTACTCCGTGTCCTGCGACACGCATTTCGTCCACAAGGCATGGCACGACGCCTCTGAGAACATCAAGCAGCTGCCGTATCCCATGCTTGCCGACCCCACGCACAAGCTGGCCGACATCTTCGACGTCTACATCGAGGAGGACGGCGTGGCCGAGCGCGGCAGCTTCATCGTGAACCCCGAGGGCAAGATCGTGTGCTACGAGGTGAACGCCGGCAACATCGGACGCAACGCCGCCGAGCTTCTGCGCCGCGTTCAGGCCAGCCAGTTCGTGGCCGAGCACGGCGACTCCGTGTGCCCCGCTCGCTGGGTGCCGGGCGCCGACGTGCTGCATCCGGGCATCGATTTGGTGGGCAAGCTGTAAGGGCGGCGTCGCCCTCCGATGCGCAGCGTCCGGCCCCGTTTGGGGGTCGGGCGCTTTTTTGCGCATACGGACAAATGTTTCACGTGAAACATCCGGGCGGGGAAGGGCGCGCTGGGGTTCTGTGCGGCGACGGCAGAGGCGGCAGACCTTCTTGCGGCGACAGCAGGGCTTTTCGCGCTGGCGGCAGAGTTTCTCGCAGTGGCAGGGCAGGGCTTCCGAGACGTCGCCGGGGCCTTGTGCGGCGGGCTGCCCGGCCATTCCGATGCTGGTTTGACGGCGAGATCGCCGCGAAGCGGCACGGATCGCGTCTTGCGCATGGGTTTGCGGGCCCTGATCGCATCGCGGTTTTTCGCGAACTGGGCTTTTGCCGTTCGCGTCTCGGCGCGAAGCCGTTTTTCAGGGAGAAGCCTATGCGCAAGACGCGATCCGTGCCGGTTTCGGCGCTTGTTCGCGTCGTCCCTTCGCAGCGCCGCTCGATGTGCGTCGCCCGTCGGCTGAATGTCGGTGCAAGCGCAAGCTGCGCCGCCCTCCGGGCATGCGCGTTGAGCGGCGCAGCGGGGTTTTCGGGAGTTCGCCCCGCTTGGGCACTGCGGGGGCGCCTGCCGCGCTCCGCGCGCTGGGCGACCGTCTCGCGGAACGTGACCGCCTTGCGTCGGGTGTCCGTCATGCGGGGAAGTCGAGCGTCACGACGAGCGTATCGCCGTCGAGGCGCGCCCGAAGCCCGATGCGCAGGGCGCGCGCCAGCTCGGCCACGATGGCGAGCCCCAGTCCGCTGCCGTCGGCCGACCTCGCGCGGTCGCCCTGGTAGAATCGCTCGAACAGCCGGTCGACGTCGATGGCGTCGGGGTCGGCCACGCGGTTGGAGAACGACACCTCGCGGCCTGTGCGCGCGATGCGCGGCGGGGCGCTGCCGTGGCGCAGCGCGTTCGCGGCGAGGTTGCGGAAGATGCGCTTGAGCGCGTCGGCGTTCGAGACGACGAAGAGCGCTTCCTCGCCAAGCTCGATGTTCGGTTCCCATGCGCGCTCTTTGAACTGGGGATACAGCGAGGCGAGCGATTCTGTCAGCACCTCGTCCACCTCTACGGGCTCCCATTCGACGCGATGGTCGGGGTCCTGCGTGCGCGCGTAGTCGTACAGCTGGTCGAGCAGGGCCTCCACGTCGTCGAGGCGGCGGGCCACCACGTCCTGGTAGCGCGCCCGCTCGCGCTCGTCCTTTTCGTCGGCCAGAAGCTGGACGTAGCCCTGCGCGCCGGCGAGCGGCGTGCGGATGTCGTGGGAGAGGCAGGTGAGCCCGCGGCGCAGGGCGCGCTTGCTCTCCTCGGCGGCGATCCGCTCGCCTTGGTGCCGGTCGATGAGGCGGTTCACGGCCTGTCCCAGCAGCACGAACCCCCGCGTGCGCATTCCGACGGTGACGCGCGCGTTGCTGTCCGGGTCGCGTTCGGCGAGGAACCGGGCGATGGAGCGCAGCTCGCGTTCCGAGCGCGCAAGCTGCACCGCCAGCGCGATCGCGACGAGCGCGAGGGCACCCGCGAGAAGGCAGGCCGTAGGCTCCATGGCTACACGTCCCGCTTCTGCAGAGCGACGGCGCCCAGCCCGATGCCGATCGCGATGAACGCCGCCGTCACGAGCGCGATGTGCAGTGGGTCGAGCGCCCCTGCCGCGCCCAGGCCCTGCGCAAGCGAGGTCGTGCACGAGTAAGGCGTGTAGTCGGCGATATGCGGCGCGCTCGGGAACAGCACAAGGGCGCCCTTCAGCACGGTCGTCACCACGCCCGAGGCCAGCACGACGCCGATGACGATGCTCGCGGCCATCTTGCGTGTGACCCAGGCCCCTAGCGCCGTGAGCATTCCGAACGCCGCGACCGAAAGCGCGACGAGCGCGGCCCACAGCGCCAGGTCGGCCGGCGGGGTGGGGGCGAGCTCGAGCCCCGCGACGGCCGCTATGGCCAGCGTCGCGCCGATGCTCACGGCGGTGAACGCGACGGCGAGCACGGCGATCTCCACGCTGCGCGCGGCGAGGAGCGCAAGGCGGTTCGGCTGGGCGCTCAGCACGTTCTTGCTGAACCCGCTTTCGAACTCGGATGTCAGGAAGATGGCGACGAAGATCGCGAACAGGCACGCAAGCGCGCCGCCGCTCAAAAGGGAGCTTCCGACAAGGGATTCTGCCGACAGGTTCTGCACAAGCGATCCTAGCGCCGCACCGGCCTCGGCGGTGCTCTTCGCATCCGAGAAGCCGACGTGTAGGCCCTCCGCAGCCTCGAGGCTTTCCGTAAAGGTGGGGCTTGAGACGTACGCCACCATGCCCGTGCTGATGGTCGCCAATGCCACGATGATGGCCAAAAAGACCCACAGCGATTTGCTGTGAACGAGGCGGTACAGATCCATCCGCATAATATTAACCACGATGCTCAGCTCCCATCATCTCCACGAAGAACTCCTCCAGATCGCGCTTGTGCGCGTACAGGCCGCTCACCGCGATCCCCTGCTCGGCAAGGGCCGCGCCCACCGCCGCCGCGTCCGCGCCGCCGAACGCGCGCAGCGAGGCATCGGGTATGGCCTGGAAGCGCAGAGCGGGGAAACGCTCCTGCAGAACCGCGAGCGCGCGTTTCGGGTTCGCGGTTTCCACCTGCAGAAAGTCGCTGCATTCCCGTTCGACGTCGGCGGCGGTCAACTCGCGCACCATGCGTCCCTCGCGGATGACGCCGTAGCGCGTGGCCATCCTTCCCAGTTGCTCGAGCGCATGCGAGCTCACCACGACGGTGACGCCGCGTTGGTCGTTCAGCTGCATGATGAGGCGCCGCACCTCCTGGGCACCCTCGGGATCCAGGCCGTTGAGCGGCTCATCGAGCAGAAGCAGGTCGGGGTCGCCCAAAAGCGCGAGCGCAAGCCCCAGGCGCTGCTTCATGCCTAGGGAGAACCGCTTGGCCTTCATGCGGCCCACCTGTCCGAGGCCGACGAACTCGAGCAGTTCGCGGGACTTCCCCTTCGGGTCGACCAGCCCGAGCGCGAGGGCCTTCATCATGAGGTTGTCGTAGGCGCTCATCGAGCCGTACAGCCCCGGATGCTCGATGAGCACGCCGATGCGCCGCGCCGTCCCTGCCTCCTTGGGCGAGGCTCCGAACACGCGCGCCTCGCCGTCGGTCGGCTCCGCCAGACCCGCGAGCATCCTCATCACCGTCGTTTTGCCCGCGCCGTTGCGGCCGACGAATCCGTAGATGTCGCCTTTTCCGACGCGCATGCCGAAGCGGTCGACGGCCGTCTTGCCGCCGAAGCGCTTCGTCAGATCGCAGGTTCGCACTGCATCCATGCGCAGCTCCTTTCCTCGTCGCTTCGTTTGCGCCTGTCTGCCACGATACGGAAAAGGTGTTGAGCGCATGGCCTTGAAATGGTTAAGAAAGGGTAAAGAAACGCGCGGGCATGCGGTCGCCTTCGCGCGGACGGGGCCGCGCGGCGCGGAAGAGAAACGGCGATGGAGGGCGCTTCGGGGGCGCGGCGCGCGCGAGGGGCGCGCGTGCGGATAGCCCTGCGATGCGCGAGGGCGGCTGCGTGCGCAGCCGTGTGACGCGCGGAAGGGGAGGGGTCTGCGGCTGTCCGGGGCAGAAGGGGCGCGAGGGGAGCGAGAGTGCGCGCTGGCGGGCATGGGGGCCGGCGGCCGCGGCGGGTTGCGGCCGCGCGGCTCGCGCAGAGCGCCGCGGCTGCGCGGCCGCGTACGTCTAGCCGCCTTCGCGCCGCCGCGCCCGCATGCCCGCCGCGCGTCAGTCCGCGAGCTTGAACCCGATGCCCCATACCGTCTCAATGTAGCCGTCGGTGCCGGATGCCTTCAGCTTGCCGCGGATGTTGCTCACGTGCACGTTCACCGCCTTGTCCTCGACGAAGCACTCCTCCTGCCAGGCGGCCTCGAACAGCTCGCGCTTCGTGAACACCTTTTTCGGACGGCGCACGAGCGCCTCCACGATGCCGTATTCGAGGCGCGTGAGGCGCACCGGCTGGCCCGCGGCCGTAAGCGTGCGGGCCTCGGGGTCGAGCGTCCAGTCCTTGTAGCGCAGCGCGTTCGGGCCGCGGCCTGCCGAGCGGGCCGCATGGCGCAGCTGCACGGCGATGCGGGCGTGCAGTTCGTCGAGGTCGAAGGGCTTGGACAGGTAGTCGTCGGCCCCCAGTTCGAGCAGCGCCACTTTGTCGGCTGCGTCTGTGCGGGCCGACACCACGATCACGGGCGCGTCGCTTTTCTCGCGGATGGCGCGCACGATGTCCTCGCCGGACGCACCGGGCAGCATGAGGTCGGTGATGACGAGGTCGTAGGGCGCCTCGTCGCCGGTTTCGGCCGCCCTCAGCAAAAGCCGCGCCTCGCTGCCCGAGTACGCCTGCACGCAGACGTACCCCGCCTTGGAAAGCGAGGTGGCCAGCACGTCGTTGATGTCGGTGTCGTCCTCGATGACGAGTATGCGCGCGGTGTCTTGCATGGCGCCTATTGTAGCGGAATCGGCGCGTGCGCGGTACGGGAGTCGGCACGCCGCGGGCCGTGTGGCCGGAGTCGCGGCCGGAGTTGGGTTGCCGTGCCGCGGGAGGGGGTTTCCCGATTGGAAGGGCCCCGATTGGAGGGGGTTCCGGTTGAAGAAGCGCGGCGGCCCGCACCAGCCCCAGCCTGCCGTCGCGGTCCTTCTTGCGAAAAACGCGCGCTTAACGGCGGCTTTTCCGCTTTTCGCCGGAGCTTCGGGCTCGCGGCGCCCCTGAGGCTGCGCCGCTCGGCCTTTCTCTGCGGTTGTGCTCCGCAGCGGTGCGTTGACCCGGCCTCCTCCACGGTTGCGCTTGTGGAGACGCGCCGCCGCGGCCCTCTCTCTCCGAATGCACCCTGCGGGGGTGCGCCGTGCGTTTTGCGCTCGGATGCGCTACCATGATCGCACCGATTGGAAGGCGGGACATGGAACAGAATGCAGCAACGCGCGATGCGCGCGGTGGGCGCGTGCGCGGCGCCGGGGAGGTACGGACGCGCATCATGGCGTGCGCTGTCCGCGAGTTCGCGTCCAAGGGGTTCGCAAAGGCGTCCCTGCGCTCCATCGCGGCCGCCGCGAACGTCACCACCGGTGCGATCTACGGCTATTTCGCCGGCAAGGAGGCGCTGTTCGACGCCATCGTGTCCCCGGCGGGCGAGGAGCTGTACCAACGCTACGTCTCCATGCAGGAGGGGTTCTACCGTCTGCCCCTCGAAGCGCAGACGTTCGACCGCATGGAGGACTACGAGACCGGGATGGTCCATCGCATACTCGATTACGTGTACGACAACCGCGAGGTGTTCGCGCTCATCCTCTTCAGGTCGGCGGGCACTTCGTGGGAGCGCTACCTCGACCGCTTCATCGACCTCGAGGTGGAGAGCACGTTCCGTTACGCTCGCGAGATGCGCGGGCACGGGGTGGCGGTCAACGACCTCGATCCCGCCATGGCGCGCGCTTTGGCCGGGATGTTCTATCGCGGCTACTTCGAGCCGCTCGCACTGGGCATGGATCGCGACGAGGCCCATGCGTTCGTCTCCGACCTGGAGCGGTTCTTCCGCACGGGCTACATCGAGCTTATGAAAGGCGGGGAGGGCGCGACCCCCGTCGAGTGAGGGCGGGGCAGCGCGGTCGGAGCAGCGCGGCCGGATCGGTGCGGCCGGAGCAGCGATGCGGGCCGTGCGTTTCCCCACCCGCCCCGTCAGGCTTGTCCCTCCGACTCCGGCGTTTTCGAGCGCTCGGTTTCTCCGCGTGTTCCAATCGAATCCGGACCGTTCCGGGCGGCTCGGAAAGGAGCATCCGCTTCGCACGAGGCACCCGGCTGACCAGCGGTAATGCTACGATCTTCAACTTCCGGCAAAGGGGCACCCGCTTCGAGCGAGGCGCGTGCTCCTTTGCCGCCAGGGGCGCGATCCCCATCCGGCCGCGCCGCACCCTTGCGAGGCTTTGGGTGGTCTGTGCGAAGCGTCGCTTCCTTCGCCGCGCGACATCGGAGCGAATGCGCCGGATTTCCCTTTGGCATGCGCGTCCGGGAGGGACCCGTCTCAGGGCCTGCGGGGCGGGGTCGATCCTTCCCGATCCCGCCCCGTCTCCCGGCAGCCCGCCGAACGCCGATGCGCGAACCCGGCCCCGTCCCGCCTCCCGGCCGTCTGCCAGACGTCCCCGGACGGCCCGATCCCGCTTTGCCTCCCGATGGCCTGCCGGATACCGCCGATCCCTCCCGGCAGCTCATCCCCCGGCAGTCCGCTGGAAGTTCCTGGGCGAACCCGATCTCGTTTCGCCGGCATCTCCTCTACCCGGCGACTGCGGCCTGATGCTCCCGATCGGGAAGGGCTCGCCGCATGGCGGGCGGACCCGTGCGTCAAGGGGGCGAACGAATGTTTCACGTGAAACAACATCCAGAAGGGCGCAGAGTTGTTCGAAGAGGGTGAACGGGCCGCCTTTGAGGGGCGAGGGGTTCTCCGTTATCGACGACTGTCGCTTTCTGCCTGTCAGCGGCTTCGAGCGCGATCGGCGTTCCGGGCGGGTGCCGCCTTCCGCTCTTTGCCTTCCGTCCCGTCCGATCAGCAAGTCGTCGTGCGCCCTTCGATGTCACGTCTCGAGCGCGTGCGGGCTTCGAAAGGCATCCTCGAGCGCGCACCTTGCTCTGGGATGCGCCAATTGCGGTAATGGATTTTAAATTATTTCATGATATTTTACCGAATTTGCCCCCTCGGCAAGAATTCAGACGAAAGAAAGGCCAGAATGATAACATATGGCGAAAAATATTTTGATATATTACCGTAATTTTGCAATTCGGGTCGATCAGCAAGCAGAGTCACGCCCGTTCGGTACTATATCAAGATAAATTCCCGGATTTTTTACCGTTCGCCCGAGATGCCGAGCATGGGCGGCGCTTCGGACGGGTGCTGTCTGCCGAGCGCAAGGCGGCGCTTCGAGTGGGCACCGCCTGCTGAGCGGCGACCGCCTTTCCGCTTTCCGGTCTTCCGTTCCCGCCTATCGCTCCCGCCCTCCCCCCTTGCTCCGTTTCCACCTCCGCTTCCAACTTCGCCTCGCGCAAGCAAGGCCCTCCTCCCTTCTCTCGCCTCCCATCCTCCCATTCTGCCTCTTGTTTCGGGGCGCCCTTCCTCACCCTCTGCCTCCTCATTCTACTTGCTTTTTCTTGGACGGGCAGGGGACGCCCTCCCTCGCCCTCTATTCCCTCCCATTCTGCCTCTAACTTCTCCTCGGACAAGCAAGGGGCGTTCCCTCCCTCCCTCCCTCCCTCCCTCCCTCCCTCTCGCCCCATCTTTTCGCAAATCGGTTGTAACAACGTTATATAACAGTGTTATACTACCTTGAGTAACCTAAAGGTAACTTGAGGGAAGGACTGCGTATGGATGCGGGCAATGCAACCGTCGCGGACGGGATGGCTGCGAGCGGCGCGGTTGCGGACGAGGCAGTCGCGGACGAGATGGCCGCAAGCGGAACGCTAGCGAACGAGGCGACCGCAAACGGCACGGCCGCAAGCAACACGGCCGCAAGCGGCGCGGCTGCGAACGGCGCGGCCGCGCGCAGGGCCTCCTCCACCGAGGCCGGCGCCGCCTCGTCGGGACGGGCGGAGGGGCGCAAGGGGCCGAACCCCGTCGCGCGCCTGCTGGAGTGGGCGGGCGGCGCGAACCGGGCGCGTTTCGCGCTGTCGGTGCTTTTGGCCGTCGTGGGCGTGGCGGGCACCGTCGTGCCCTACTACGCCGCCGGCCAGATGGTCGTCGGCGTGCTGGGGAACGTGCGCGACTTCGGATTCTACCTGGGCTGGTGCGCGACGGCCGCCGCAGGCTACGGGGCCTATCTCGTGTTCCACTACTCCTCGACGGCCCTCTCGCACGTCGCGGCGTTCTCGACGATCTCGAGGATCCGCCGGCTCATCGCCGAAAAGCTCACGCGCGTGCCGCTCGGCTACGTGCTGGACACGCCGTCGGGCAAGCTCAAGAACATCATGGTGGAGAAGGTGGACAGCATCGAGACGACGCTCGCGCACTTGCTGCCGGAGATGACGTCGAATTTGCTGGTTCCGCTGGCCGTCGTCGCGTTCATGTTCGCGCTCGATTGGCGCATGGCGCTCGTCGCGCTCGTCACGTTGCCCGTCGGGTTCGCCGCCTACATGGGCATGATGAAGGACTACAACCTCTGGTACGAGAAAACCGTGCGCGCAAGCGAGGACATGAGCTCGACTTCGGTCGAGTACGTCGACGGCATCGAGGTCATCAAGGCGTTCGGCCAGTCGGCCAGCTCGTACGAGAAGTTCTCGAAGACCGTGGACCGCTACGCGCATTCGTTCATCGACTGGATGCACCACGTGCAGGTGTTCCAGGATCTGGGCCTGGCCATCTGGCCGGCCACGCTCGTGACCGTGCTGCCGGTGGGATGCCTGTTCGTTTTGCAGGGCACGCTCGAGCCGGCGACGCTCGTCATGGTGGCCGTCTTGTCGCTGTCCATATTCCCGCCCCTGTACGCGGCCATGAACTTCATCGACACGCTGGCCCAGATCGGCACCGTGGTGGAGCAGATATCGTCGATTCTCGACGAGCCGGAGCAGCGCTGCGCGTCGGATTCGTCGGGCGCCGCGCCCGCTCGTCCGTCCGGCACGCGCATCGAGCTTTCCGGCGTGCGGTTCTCCTACGGGCGCGAAGAGGTGATCCACGGCGTCGATTTGACCATCGAGCCGGGCCAGGTGACGGCGCTCGTGGGACCGTCCGGCTCGGGGAAGTCGACGCTCGCGCGCCTCATCGCCGGGTTCTGGGACGCGAGCGCGGGCGAGGTGCGCATCGGCGGCGTGTCGGTGAACGACCTGACCGCGTCGCAGCTTGCGGCATGCGTCTCGTTCGTCGAGCAGGACAACTACCTGTTCGACGACACGGTGATGAACAACATCCGCATGGGCCGCCCCGGCGCCTCCGACGGCGAGGTGGTGGCGTGCGCCGAGGCGAGCGGCTGCCACGGGTTCATCGAGGGCCTCGAGCGGGGGTATATGACCGCGGCGGGCGGCTCGGGCGGGCACCTCTCGGGCGGGGAGCGCCAGCGCGTCGCCGTCGCCCGCGCCATGCTCAAGGACGCGCCCATCGTCGTGCTCGACGAGGCCACGGCCTACACCGACCCGGAGAGCGAGGCCGCCATCGAGCGGGCCGTCGGCACGCTCGTGGCCGGAAAGACCCTCGTCGTCATCGCGCACAGGCTGTCCACCGTGCGCGATGCGGACAAGATCGTGGTCGTGCGCGACGGGCGCATCGAGGCCGAGGGCACGCACGATGCGCTCATGGCCGGCTGCCCGCTGTACGCGAGCATGTACAACGCCCATATGGAATCGAAAGACGCAGCGTAGGAGGCCGCCATGTTCGCAACGTTCAGGAAGTACTTCGCGTTCGGGGGCAGCTTTTCGGGCTTGCTCAAGCGCGGGATGGCGTTCTCGGTGCTGAACTCGTTCTTCGAGGCGTGGCAGATGATGGCGCTTGCCGTGGTCCTGTTCGCCCTGGCCGACGGCACGCTGTCGGAGGCGACGCTGCTGACGGCGCTCGCCATCATGCTGCTCAGCATCGCCGGCTGCTTTATCACCTCGCATTTCAAAAGCGAGAACTTCTGCAAGGGCAACTTCTCCATGACCGGCGAGAAGCGCACGCAGATCGGCGACAGGATGCGCTACCTTCCCATGGGCTACTTCAACGAGAACAGCCTCGGGCAGATCGCGGGAACCATGACGAACACGCTCGACGACGTGCAGAACGCCGGCGGCCAGGTGTACACGAACGTCATCTCGGGATTCGTGTTCTCGGGGATCATGGCGCTTTTCCTGCTGGCGTTCGACTGGCGCCTCGGCGCGGTCGTGATCGTCACCATAGCGGTGTTTCTGCTGGTGAACGCCTGTATGCAGAAGAAGGCGCGCGATGTGTCGAGCCGGCGCGTGGCGGCCCAGGGCGCCATCGTGGGCGCGGTGCTCGAGTACATCCAGGGCATGGGGGTGGTGCGTGCGTTCTCTTTGGTGGGCGATGCGCGCAAAAAGCTCGACGACTCCATCGCGGAGTGCGAGCGCGCGAACGTGACGATGGAGCTGCGCTTCCTCGTGTTCAACGTCCTGCAGACGCTCGTGGTGAAGACCTCGAGCGTGCTCATGTGCCTCGTGGCGGTGGGCTGCTGGCTGGCCGGCACGATGGACGCGGGCGTGTGCCTCGTGGCCGTCGTGGCGTCGTTCATGGTGTACGGCAAGCTGGAGATGTCCGGCGCCTTCGCGAGCCTGCTGCGGCAGATCGATTTGTGCATGGACAAGGTGAACGACATGATCGCCACGCCGGCTTTGCCCGAGGGGACGGGCGCGGGCGCGCAGCGGGCCCGCGGGCTTGACATCGTCGTCGACAACGCGTCTTTCGGCTACGAGGGGCGCACGGTCGTCGACCGCGTGTCGCTGTCCATTCCCGAGCGCACCACCTGCGCCATCGTGGGGCCCTCCGGTGCGGGAAAGACCACGCTCGTACGGCTGATCGCGCGGTTTTGGGACGTGGACGAGGGGAGCGTGAGGCTCGGCGGCGTCGATGTGCGCGACTGGAAGGTGGACGATCTGCTGGCGAACTTCTCGATGGTGTTTCAGGGGGTGTACCTGTTCGACGACACCGTGCGCGCCAACATCGCGTTCGGTCGCCCCGACGCCACGGACGAGCAGGTCGAGGCCGCCGCGCGCGCCGCGTGCTGCCACGAGTTCATCGAGAGGCTGCCGGAGGGCTACGCCACGCGCTTGGGCGAGGGCGGCGCCGCGCTTTCGGGCGGCGAGCGCCAGCGCATCAGCATCGCCCGCGCCATCCTGAAAGACGCGCCCATCGTCATCCTCGACGAGGCCACGGCCAACGTGGACCCGGAGAACGAGCGCGACCTGCAGCGGGCCGTAGCGGCGCTGACGCGCGACAAGACGGTCATCATGATCGCGCACCGCCTCAAGACCGTGCGCGACGCCGACCAGATCGTCGTGCTGGACGCCGGACGCGTCGCGCAGCGCGGCACCCACGACGAGCTCATGGCCGAAGGCGGCATCTACGCCGACTTCGTGGGCATGCGCGAGAAGACCATCGGCTGGAAGCTGGCGGGCACCGCGGCCAGCGCGTGATCGAGCGGGCCGCGCCTGGCCTCCCTGCCTGCTGCGCCCGCGCCCTTCCTTGGCGCGCCGCGAAGGCGCTCGCCCGCAAGGCGCGTCCTTGCGGGGGGGGGTGCGGGCGGTCGCAGCGCCGGAAGCGGCCTGAGCGGTTGGGGATCGTGCCGCGCGTCCTGTCCGCGAGCGAGCAGGCGCAAGGCGCAAGGCGGGCCCCTCCTCGCGCCCGCTCGCTAGCGGGCGCGAGGGGCGAGGGCTTTGCGGTAGGCGGCGGGCGAGCAGCCCATCTCGCGCTCGAACAGCTCCTTGAAGCGCTCGGGCGTCCGGTATCCCACGGCGGCGGCGACCTGGGCGAGCGGCATGTCGCTTTCGGCGAGCAGGCGCGACGCGTCGGCCATGCGCCGGTGCTGCAGATAGCCGGTGATGGTGCAGCCGAAGGCCCGCTTGAACTCGGCCCGCAGCTTCGTCTGCCCCATGCAGGCGATGCGTGCGAGCGTCTCGGCGTCCGCGCCTTCGCGCGCGTGCGCGTCCAAGTACTCGATCACGCGCCCGAGCGCACGCGCGCAGGACGCGCTTTCGCCCGCCGCAGCCCCGTCGGCCCCGCCGCCGTCGCCGGCTTCGGCCCCGTTGGCGCGCGCGACGGCCAGCTCGCGCGATTTCTCCACGATGAGCGCCACGGCCTCGTTCACCTTGCCGCGATAGTACAGCCTGGCCGATGCCCCTTGGCCGCGGTAGGCTTCGATCTGCTTGAGCGCCACGATGAGCTCCGGAAACTGGGCGATGCCGTCGATGCTGGCGAACGCCGCCTCCGCGTCCAGCCCCTCGTCGGCGTACTCGTCGCGCAGGTAGCGCTCGTAGAACGCCGGGGCCAGCATGATCTCGACGCTGCGCGCGGGAACCTCGGCGTGCCAAAGCGCGTCCCAGCGCTCGCTTCTCACCACGTGCCCCTCGAGGAACGGCCCCTCGTAGCGTTTGCCGGTGACGAACTCCTCTGCCCTCACCGACTCGAAGTAGCGCACGCCCACGAAGCGCGGGTGGCGGCATCGCTCGCGGAAGTCCCGTTTGAGCGTCATGTCGGTCACCGACACGGCGAAGTCGCCGTCGGCGAAGGTCCAGTAGTAGCCGGAGGCGGTGTCGCGCGGAAAACGGTAGTAGACGCCTGCGCGCTTCGGCAAAAGCGCGGCCGTCGGCTCGTCGGCCGCGACGGGGCGCATCCCCAGATCCTCCATGCACGGCAGCTGAATGTCGCGCATGACGTCGGGCGCCTGTCCGCTGCCGTGCGCGCGGGCGCCTCTCCTCTCTTCGGTCTGCCCTTCGCCGCGGGCGTCGCCGGTTCGGCGGCCAGCGGGGCGGGCCTCCTGATTCGCCATGGTTTCCTCCCGATTCGACGCAACGCGCGCCAAGCCCTTGCGGACGCGTTGGCGGGCGCATAAGTTGTGCAAGGATAACATATCGAGAGGGCGGTCCGAACCGGGCCGCGTACGCGACAAGGAAGCGACATGATGCAGAAACAGGAATCGAAGTGCGCGATGCTTTTGACGCAGGCGCCCGTGCGGCTCATGGTGAGCCTGAGCCTGCCCGCCATCGTGGGCATGGTGGTGGTCGGCCTGTACACGTTCGTGGACGCCATCTACGTGGGGCAGCTGGTCGGGGCCACGGCCATGGGCGCGGTGGCGGTGGCCTATCCGTTCACGTTCGTCAACAGCGGCCTTTCGGCCCTCATCGGCATGGGGTCGGCCTCGGTGCTCTCGCGCGCCATCGGGGCGAACGATCAGCGCACCATCGACCGGGTGGCCGGCAACCTCGTGTTCATGAACATCGTCCTGTCGTCGGCGGTCGCGGTGCTCGGCATCGTGTTCGCGCGCGAGCTGCTCATGCTGGCCGGCGCCGAGGGCGAGATGCTCGAGCTTGCGACGAGCTACCTGCGCATTATCTTCGCAGGCAGCCTGTTCGTGAACTTCGGCCAGAGCTCCAACATGATCATGCGCGGCGAGGGCGAGCTGGTCAAGGCCATGCTCATCATGGCTTCGAGCGCAGTGCTCAACATCGTGCTGGCTCCGGCGTTCATCCTCGCGCTCAGGGGCCAGGGCCTCGGGGTGGAGGGGGCCGCATGCGCGACGGTGCTCTCCCAGGCGGCGCTCGCAGCCCTTATGGCCTGGTGGTTCGCCAAGCGCGAGAAGGTCGCGCGCGTTCACAGGGTGCGCTTCGACGGCGCGCTGTTCTCCGAGGTGTTGAAAGTGGGCTTCTCGGCGTTCTTCATGCAGGTGCTCACGCTCGTGCAGCAGGCCGTCATCTACCGGGCCGCGGCCGAATGGGGCGGGGCGGAATGGCAGATCCTGTTCGGTGCCGCGCTGCGCGTGCAGACGTTCGCGTTCATCCCCCTGTGGGGCGTCAGCCAGGGCTTTCAGCCGGCGGCGGGCACGAACTACGGCGCGGGGCGCTACGCCCGCGTCCGGCGCATCTCCGTGACGTTCGCGCTGGGGGCGACGGCGCTTGCGCTCGTGTTCTGGATCCCGGCGCTGCTCGCTCCCGAGGCGCTGCTGTCGCTGTTCATCACCGATCCGGCCATCGTGGCCCTCGGCGCAGGCGACTTCCGGGTGTTCTTCTCCACCTACGTCCTGCTCGGATTCATGATCATCGCCATCACGCTTTTGCAGGCGCTCGGCAAGGGGGGCAAGGCCGCCGTCCTGACGCTCGTCCGTCCCCTCATCGCGTTCCTGCCGCTCGTTGTCGTCGTGCCCCGCTTGGCCGGCCTGGGGATCCACGGCGTTTGGCTGGCGTCGGCGCTGTCGGACGGATGCGTGGCGGTCATCGCCGTCGTGCTCATGCTGGGCGAGTTCAGCCGCATGCGCGCCCTCGAGCGCGACGGCGCATGCTCCTCCGACGCGCTCGAGGGCGAGGGGGCGAGGTAGCGTCGAACGCGCCGACGGTCGGCATGCGGCGAGCAGGCGGGTGTGCCGCCGCGGGCGGGATGCCCGCAGCGCCAAAGCCGACCGCGTGCGGCGCGTCTTTCGGCAGTGGGGGCGCGTAGCGCGCGGCACGGCTTCGCCGCGGGCGGCGTGCGGCAGACTACCCGCCCGACGTTTCTCTGCGCGCCTTGCCCCGACGCCCTCACAGCAGATGGGGGACGGCGTAGAGGGCCAGGGCCACAACGACGGCGGCGCCCGTCGCCGCGGCCCAGATGCGAAACTCGCGGTCCATCCGCGCGCGCTCGTCCGCAGACGGCTCCTCGGTGGCCACCGCCGCGGGCTTCGGCGTGTCCGCGTCGCCGTGCATCCGGCGGCAGACGGCGAACACGGCCAAGCCCGCGGCGCACCATGCGATGCCTGTGACGATGGCCTCGGGTGCGAGCTGCGTCATCATGACCAGGTAGACAACCGCGCTCACAGGCGCGCCCACCATGAGGCCGCGCACCTTGAAGGGCCGCGCGAGGTCGGGCATGCGCCGGCGCAGCCCCACCGCCGACACGATGCCGACGACGTAGTAGAACAGGTCGGCGAACAGGCTGAGGTTGGATATGTAGACGAGCGATCCCGTGGCCACGAGCACGACCGAGAGGAGGCCGAGCGCGACGATGGCCACGTAGGGGGTTTGGAAGCGCGGATGCAGCTTCGCGAACGCGCGCGGCAGGGCACCGTCGCGCGCCATCGTGAACAGGTAGCGCGGCGGCACGGCGATGGAGGCGTTCATGGTGGAGAAGTCCCCGCCGAACGCGATGCCCGCCGCCAGCAGCGCGAGCGGCAGCCCCAGGATGCCCGCCGACGTCATGGCCTCCGCGTAAGGCGCCGACGACGCGGCCAGCGCCGCAAGGCCCTCCGGGGGCACGATGCCCACGAGGAACCACTGGAACAGCGCGTTCACCGCGAAGATGATGAACGGCGAGAGCATAAGCGCCCGCGGGATGGTGAGGTGCGGGTAGCGTATCTCCTCTCCCATGGCGCAGCAGGTCTCGAACCCGGCGAAGCACCACCAGATCATGGCGACCGCCGCTATGAACCCGCCCGGCCCCATGCCCGCCAGGAAGTCGGGCGTCTGGACGAAGTTCGGCAGCGACACGTTGGGGATCATGGTGAGAAACCAGATGAGGGCGCATCCCCAGAAGAAGAACATGAACCCGTTCTGCAGACGGCCCGTGATCTGCACGCCGCGCACGTTCGTGATCGTGAACGCGACGAGCGCGGCGCAGGCAAGCGCGACGTCGTCCACGGGCAGTTCCACGCCGAAAGCCAGAAACACCGTCTTGAAGTAGTAGCTGAACGCGAGCGCCTCGCCGCTCGTCACCGCTACGAGCGAGATGACGAAGCTCCATCCCGCCAAAAAGCCGAACGGACGGCCCAGGCCCAGCGACGCGTACCGATACGTTCCGCCCGCATAGGGCAGAGCCGCGCCCATCTCCGCGTAGAGCAGGGCGGGGTAGACGCTGACGAGCATCGCGATGAACGTGGCGAAGACGACGCTCGCGCCCATCTGGCCCACGATGGCGCCGCCCGTGGTGAACAGCCCCACGCCGATGACCGTGCCCGCCGTGATGGTGATGGCTTCGCGCAGTCCGAACGCGCGCTTGAGCGCAAGGCGCCCCTCCGGCCCCTTCTCTGGCGACATGGCGCCCCTTTCGTCCGTGCGCGCCCCGCGCGCTGCCGTTCGTTTCGACGCCTCCGTCCGACGTCGGCGATACTTTAGCACAGTACAGTGCTAAAGCGATAGAAGAACGCGGGATCGGGGAGGACCTTGCAAAGAAAGGGGCGGCCTTTTGGAAGGCGGGGGTGAAGAACCATCCGGGGCGGGTCGGCCAGCAACCCTGCAGGGCCCGTTCCGTCTCAATCCGTTTCGGAGATCGAGGAAAAAGAAAAGATCCGACAGGGCCGGGTTTGACCGCAATGGACGAGATATGAAGAAATTGTACGCTAAAGCTAACTCTACTTGTCCCGACGATGGAGTTAGCTTATGATAACTTCTATCAGAAGCGAGGTTCGCAGATGGCGATTCGGATCAGTCGATAGTCGATCCGCAGGTTCATCGGCAGTGAACAGATGTTTCACGTGAAACATCCGGTGTGCGGGCCGGGCGGCGCGAGGGCACATCCTGTGCGGGGAGGGAATTGCGGCAGAGTTCGCGAAAGGAACCGCGAAGGAACCTGCAAAGGATCTGCCCCAAGGTTCGCGACCCATCGCTTCTGGAACGTTTGCCTACCCGGCGGCGGAAGCTCTCCTCTCGTCTGGCTGTCCGTCGCATCGCAAGCGGAGGGAACTCCCCCTTCCCTCCGCTTCTTTTTTGCCTCGAATCCATCCGTTCCGCTTGATGCTCGCGGTGTGTCGTCGCGGGTCGCCCGGAGCGCGACGGCGTGGCGCCGCGATGGGGAGGCGGGGGCGGGGGTGAGCCACGTTTCCCGGATCGCCCTCCCGCCTCGCCTTGCTGCGAGGCGAAACGTCGTCCCTGCCTCGCAGCGCGGGCGCGCCTTCTCGTCCTCAGCCCAGCAGCTTCTCGGCGTACGCCAGCTTCACGCAGGTAACGAACACGTCGAGGGCTTCGTCAAGCTCCTCGAGCGGCGGCAGCGTCGGGGCGATGCGGATGTTCGCATCGCGCGGATCCTTCCCGTAGGGGTACGTCGCCCCTGCGCCCGTCATCTCCACGCCTGCCTCCTTCGCAAGCTCCACGATGCGCCGCGCGCATCCCTGCGGGGCGAAAAACGACACGAAGTAGCCTCCGCGCGGCTTCGACCACAAGCAGCCTCCCACGTCGGACAGCCCTTCTTCGAGCTTGCGGCTCACCAGGTCGAACTTCGGCCGCAGGATGGCGGCGTGCTTGCGCATGTGCGCGGCCAGCCCCTCGGCGTCGCGCAAGAAGCGCACGTGCCTCAGCTGGTTGAGCTTGTCGTGGCCGACGGTCTGGACGGCCATGCGCCGCTTGGCCTCGGCGACGTTGGCGGGGCTTGCGGCCAGCGCGGAGATGCCCGCGCCGGGGAAGGTCACCTTCGAGGTGGAGGCGAACTTGAAGGGGCGGTCCTCGGTGCCGGCCTCGCGGCACGCGGAGGCGATGTCGAGCAGCCGATCCTGCTCGGCCTCATCGTCGAACAGGTGGTGCGCGCAGTACGCGTTGTCCCAGAAGATGCGGAAGTCCTCGGCGGCGCACTCCATGGCGGCCAGACGGCGCACCACCTCGTCGGAGTACGTGACGCCGTCGGGGTTCGAGTACTTCGGCACGCACCAGATGCCCTTCACGGACGCGTCGGAGGCGGCGATGCGCTCCACCTCGTCCATGTCGGGGCCCTCGTCGGTCATCGGCACGGGAATCATCTCGATGCCGAGCTCTTCGGTCATGGCGAAATGGCGGTCGTAGCCGGGGGAGGGGCAGATCCACTTCACGGCGTCCAGCTTGCCCCACGGCATCGAGCCCAGCGTGCCGAACGTCCAGCAGCGCATCAGGGCGTCGTGCATGGCGTTGAGGCTCGAGTTGCCCATCACGATCACGTTGTCGGGCTCGTCATCGAGCATTGCGGCCATGAGCTTTTTGGCCTCGGGAAGGCCGAACCCCACGCCGTAGTTGCGGCAGTCGGTGCCGTCGGCAGACGTGCAGTCCTCTGCCGAGGTCACGGCCTTGAGCAGGGGCATGCTGAGGTCGAGCTGCGCCTGCGCGGGCTTGCCGCGCGCCATGTTGAGCGCAAGGCCGCGCGCCTTGATCTCTTCGTAGGCCCGCTCCAGCTCCTTCTTGAGCGCCGCCAGTTCCCCAGGTCCCATCTCCGCGTACGTGGGCATCGTGCTTCCTTCCTTTTCCGACCGTGCGTGCCTGCTTTAGTATAAAGTTAACGAACGCGCTCGTCGACGGCGTTTTTCCGTCGCGGTTTCACTGTTTTCGCCGTGCTGTTCGAGGGGTTTCGCTTCGGGAACATCCGTTTCCCTCAGGTGCGGAGGGTCATGAAATCGCCAAATTTGAACTGGGGTTATGGAACGCGTTCACAACAGTTTTTGAGCCTCTGTGCAAACGTGCTATCATGCGGATCAGATTTTGCCCCCCTACGCACCACGTGCTCAATCGAGGAGGACCTTGCATGAGCGAGCATATCATCGCACTCGACAGACGGGCGTTTCTCGGCGGCGCCGTCGCACTCGGCGTCGCTTCCCTGGTGGCTCCCACCTCTGCGTTCGCGGAGACGGCTGCCGAAAAGCAGGCAGAGGCCGACGCGGTGCGCAACCAACTCGTCGGGCTGCAGGCCGACCTCGAGGCTGCCACCGACAACTACTACAAAGCGGTCGACGAGCGGGACGCCGCGAAGGCGGCCATGGAGGCCGAGCAGGTCAAGATCGACGAGACGAACGAGCAGATCGCCGACCTGCAGGACAAGCTGTCCGTTCGCGCCCGCGACATGTACCGCTCCGGCTCCTCCACGTTCCTCGACTTCGTCCTGGGCGCCACGTCGTTCGCCGAGTTCACGCAGAACTGGGGTCTGCTCAACCGGATGAACGAGAACGACGCGGACATGGTCGACGAGACGAAGGCGCTGCGCGAGGAGCTTCAGGCGTCCAAGGACGAGTACGCGCGCCAAGAGCAGATCGCCGCGGACAAGGCCGCGGAGGCCAAGGCCATCCAGGAGCAGGCCCAGGCCAAGGTGAGCGAGGCGACCGAGCTCATGAACTCCCTCGACGCCGAGGCCAAGGAGCTCCTCGAGCAGGAGCAGGCCGCCGCCGCTGCGGCTGCCGCCGCCGAGAAGGCCGCTGCTGCCGAGGCTGCGCGTCAAGCCGAACAGGCTGCGAACAACAACGGCAACAACAACGGCGGTGGCAACGGGCCGGTTTCCCCCAGCCCGAGCCCCGGCCCGGTCTATCCAAGCAACAGCGGCGGCTCCGTCGGCGATTACAGCGCGGTCGTGGGCTACGCCATGAGTCGCATCGGCTGCCCGTACGTATGGGGTGCTGAAGGCCCCGACTCCTTCGACTGCTCCGGCCTCGTCACGTGGGCATATCGCCAGGTGGGCAAGTACGTGCCGCACCAGAGCGAGGCGCAGTACGCCGCCGCGGCCCGCGTGGTGTCGGTGTCCGAGGCTCGTCCGGGCGACGTGCTGTGGCGTTACGGCCACGTGGGCATCGCGTGCAACAGCGGCGGCTCGCATTACGTGCATGCCCCTACGCAAGGCGCGTACGTGCGCGACACCGACCCGCTGTCGTGGTCGCAGTTCACCAACGCGCTGCAGTTCTAGGTTCCATCCGCATGAAAAGGGAGGGCTTCGGCCCTCCCCTCGTTTTCGGCGACGTCGAGGGGCAAGGAGGCGCCTTATGCGCATCAAGGTGGAGCTTGAGGACGGGATGCTGCCGGACCGCTTCGGCAAGCACGCTCCCGCCGAGTACCAGATCGACGGCCATGCCGTGCGCTCGTTTCCCATCGAGATCGAGGACGTGCCCGAAGGCGCGCGCACGCTCGCGCTCGCGTTCGTCGACTTCGACGCGGTGCCCGTGGGAGGATTCTGCTGGATACACTGGCTTGCATGCAACTTCCCGGCCGACGCGCGGCTCATCCCCGAGAACGCGAGCGCGTCGGGGGAGGTGCCCTGCGTGCAGGGGTCGAACAGCGACTGGTCGCCCTTGGCGGGCTCGCACACCGATCCGCGCATCGTGCGCCGCTACGCCGGTCCGTGCCCGCCTGATGCGACCCACGACTACACCCTCGCCGTGTATGCGCTCGACTGCGAGCTTGACCTTGCCGAGGGCTACTTCCTCAACGAGTTCCGTCGCGCCATCCGCGGCCACGTGCTGGCCAAGGCGACACTCGAGCTGCCGAGCCGCGCGTAGCGGGGACGGAAGGGGAGGACGAGGCCATGGAGCCGGAGGTGGTCAGCCACCGGATCGCGCCCGTGTTCGACGCGCGCTCGCGCGTGCTCGTGCTGGGAACCATGCCCTCCCCGGCCTCGCGCGCCCGCGGGTTCTACTACGGGCATCCTCAGAACCGTTTCTGGAAGGTGCTCGGGGCGCTCTTCGACGAGCCCGAACCGCTCGGCACGGACACTCGCAAGGCGTTTCTGCTCGCGCACGGCATCGCGCTGTGGGACGTGCTCGCGTCTTGCGAGATCGTCGGCGCGTCGGATGCGAGCATCTCCCGCGCCGTGCCGAACGATCTTCGCCTTATCGCCGACGCGGCGCGCATCGAGGCCGTGTTCACCACAGGTGCGAAGGCGGCCTCCCTCTATCGCCGCCTGTGTGCGGGCATGCTGCCCGACGCGGCGCACGTGTCGCTGCCCTCCACCAGTCCGGCGAACGCCCGCATGCGCCTCGCCGACCTCGTGGCGGCCTACCGCCCGCTCAAGGAGGCCATCATGGGGCCGTCAGGTCGAGAAAAGGAGAAGTGATGAAGACACGCCCGGGGGCGTGTAGGCGGTTGACAGCCGTAAGCGCCTAGCGTATTATTCTCCTGCTCGCGCGTTCGGAACCTGCGAAGCGCGCGGGAGGCAGCTTGATAAATACACATGAATTGAGCAGCGAAACAGGGGCGTGTGCCCGAGTGGTTAAAGGGGACGGGCTGTAAACCCGTTGGCTCTGCCTACCTAGGTTCGAATCCTAGCGCGCCCACCATCCTTGCCTGTGTAGCTCAGTCGGTAGAGCACTTCCTTGGTAAGGAAGAGGTCGTCGGTT
>ERZ826396.648-NODE-648-length-48655-cov-230.164753_pt1 | contig 48655 bp, 71 predicted proteins | sample MGYA00519926_ERZ826396 | MGnify/ENA primary metagenome ERZ826396 (study PRJEB31778, sample SAMEA3449230) | human gut metagenome | biome: human gut; feature: human-associated habitat; material: faeces | place: United Kingdom | collected 2010/2012 ... | reverse complement strand
ATTTAATCTGGCTGCTTATGAGCGTCTTTTTCGCGTCATCCACGGCTTCATCAACATACTTTTTGGTGACTGCCTGCGTGTCGGTAGTGGGAGTGGTAGACGGTAAGTAAATCGGTCCTGTAACCGTGCCACCCGTCAGGGGTAAGAATTCACCTTGGCCAGCTTCTATTGTGATATTCTGCGTACCGTCGAACGGTACACCGTTGATAGTGCGGGGGGTGGCAAGTTTGGTAGCTGTTTTTGCGTTGCCTTCCCATACCACACCAGTAGCCGGGGTGTAAGTTGCAGCAAGAGTAGAATGTAGGTATGCAGAAGTTTTTGTGTTTGCTTCATCCGATACAACGGACCATTGCAACACCGACCCGGATTGTAGGGCTACAATCCCGTTTTCAGAAGCTTGAAAAATGAGGTTACCGTTGCCCGCTGCATTTATCAAACACTGTGCAGTTTTAGAAGAAGGTTTTTCGCCCAGCGTAATTATACCAGCACTACCAGCAGCGGTAGCAGCGCGAACAACTATGTTTGAATTGAACGTATTCGCCGCCGTAAAGGTGTTAGCTGCATTGAGCTGCGCATAGCCGCTTAAATCGGTATCACCGGCCAAGATATCCCACTTTTCGCCGTCCCATGCCACGTTGTCCCCGGCTTCAATGTTGTGGTCGGGGTCTGCCTGTTTGACGTTGTAAACGTCGCCTACTTGCTGGCCGCTGGTCGGCAGGTCGGCGTATGTTTCAACGGACCCTTTATATTTATAAACCGTCGCTAGTCCCAGCTGTGCGGCAGTTACTTTATGGGGGTTATCGTAGTCGGCCTTATGCGCGTCCAGTGCATTAGTTACGGCCGTAATATCGCCCTCGGCGCTGCCAAGGTTTCCTTGCAGTTCTGTGATATCGCTTTCAATGCTGGTTATATCACCCTTGATTGTGGTGATTTCTCCATTAATAGCAGTAATGCTGCTATTAATCGTTTCGACCGCAGAAGTCAATTCGCTGGCCAGCGCATATTTTGCCCAGCCTGTCCAGCTGCTTACCTCGATAGGGCTACTGTCGGGTACAATGGTGCCGAAACGGACATAACATGCGCCGTCAGCTTGTGCGATAAACTTCTGTCGGATATAAGTTTCATTGTAATCGTCGTCAACATCCAGCCAGCCCGGACCCGCAACAGGGCCGTTAGTGTTGGCCGTACCTTGAAGGAACGCCCTTTCCAGTTCTACGCGTGTATTGAAGTCAATGTTATCCGTAACGTTTTCGTACCAGCGCAGTGTATCAACTATAGGCTCCAAGACGTCTAATCGCTGGTTAGACTGGTCGGCAGAGGCTTTAGCCTCGTTAGCCGCTGATAGTGCCTGTGAAGCGTTTTCAATAGCAGTATCAGCTGTAGACTGCGCATTATCAGCAGCGGTTTGTGCGTCGTTCGCTGATTTTTGGGCAGCGTCGGCCGCCTTTTGTGCAGCGTCGGCACTGGCTTGTGCGTTATCTGCTTTGCTTACCGCTGTATTCGCGGTATTAAGCGCAGTATCCGCAGTTTGCTGTGCGTTCTGCGCAGCTGTCAGGGCATTAGTAGCCATTTCTATAGCTGCCTGCGCTGCGTTGTAAGCCTGCTGCGCAATCTCTCGCGCTTCCCTTGCTATCTCGTCCGACGAATAGGCGATGTTGCCTATCTCATTTATAGCGTCCTCTGTCTGCTGTTCCATTGACCAGCCGGGCAGTGGTCCTGCTGGCGGAACGTATTGAAATTGATAATAAGCGCGGGCCTGTATTTTGTCGGCAATGTCTGCCGCCCGTGCATTGCTGCGCGCTATCATAGCCTTGACAACATTAGAGTAATATTCCATGTGTCTAACATCCTTTCTGATTGATTTAGTTTCCAAGCGTTACCTGTAGGGCGCAGCTGCTAAACTTTGTTCCGCCGCTGCTGGTAAGCTCTATCGTGGCGCCTTGTGCGATACTATAAGCCCACGTATTAGCTGCTGCACTAGATTTTGTGTTTCCCCAATAGTGGCCCTTTGAACCTGACTTTGTAGTGCTCCATGACATACTAAGAGTACCTATTACATTTCCGTTAACCTTGACAGTTACAGTATTTGAACCGCTCTGGCTCCGATCGTTATTTTGATTAAAATTGGATACTGCAAAAACTGAAATACTTGCAGCGGCAGCGGAAGCGGTAAAGGTTAAGTTTGTCATACCGCATTTAATCTGGCTGCTTATGAGCGTCTTTTTCGCGTCATCCACGGCTTCATCAACGATATCCGTTATCTGGTCTTTTGATAGCGAACCGATGAATTCGAGCAGGGTTTGCCACGTCGCGCCGTCCGTGCCCGGCTCTTTTATGCCCGCTGTCGTATCTGGCCCGTTCTCCTTCAAACAGACATAGAAAACGTTTTTGTGTAAAACCATACAGTTAATGTTGTACTGCAAGTTGTTTTTATAGGTGTACTGGCCACCAGACTGCGCCCACAAGCAGAAGGCAGAAAGCATGTATAGAATGCCGTTAAAGTCTGCTCTTTGCGGTGGGATACCGCCCATTTCAGGTTTTACCTGTGTTATGGCCGGAAAGCCGTTGATAAGACTTGCAAGTCCGGACGCTTCGTTGTTGCTGTCCGGGATGATGTTTTTAGTGCCTTGGTCTGCGAATGCCCGCGCAAAGTTATACAACGGTTCGTTGACGCTCATAGTTATCGCCCCTTTTTATTTAGAAAAGTGGCAACCATCTTACATAACTAGCACCGCTAACGCTCCATGACGCCCCTTTAGGGACTGGAAAAGAGATAGAACAAGCACCTTGGCCGTATTTACTACGTCCTGCCGTATGCATGACTTGTAGGCCGTTGACGTAAGCCGTTATAGGTGAGTTATCATAACTTGTTGAAGTTATAAAGCCATCTGTAGCGGCTACGCCGCTGCTGCCTACAGTTGAATAAGCTCCCATGCTGACCGGCTTCGGTTTGGGTATCTCCCCTATAGACGTGTCTATAGCGTCCTGCACTTCGTCCATCGTCAGCGAACCGATGAATTCGAGCAGGGTTTGCCACGTCGCGCCGTCCGTGCCCGGCTCTTTTATGCCCGCTGTCGTATCTGGCCCGTTCTCCTTCAAACAGACATAGAAAACGTTTTTGTGTAAAACCATACAGTTAATGTTGTACTGCAAGTTGTTTTTATAGGTGTACTGGCCACCAGACTGCGCCCACAAGCAGAAGGCAGAAAGCATGTATAGAATGCCGTTAAAGTCTGCTCTTTGCGGTGGGATACCGCCCATTTCAGGTTTTACCTGTGTTATGGCCGGAAAGCCGTTGATAAGACTTGCAAGTCCGGACGCTTCGTTGTTGCTGTCCGGGATGATGTTTTTAGTGCCTTGGTCTGCGAATGCCCGCGCAAAGTTATACAACGGTTCGTTGACGCTCATAGTTATCGCCCCTTTTTATTTAGAAAAGTGGCAACCATCTTACATAACTAGCACCGCTAACGCTCCATGACGCCCCTTTAGGGACTGGAAAAGAGATAGAACAAGCACCTTGGCCGTATTTACTACGTCCTGCCGTATGCATGACTTGTAGGCCGTTGACGTAAGCCGTTATAGGTGAGTTATCATAACTTGTTGAAGTTATAAAGCCATCTGTAGCGGCTACGCCGCTGCTGCCTACAGTTGAATAAGCTCCCATGCTGACCGGCTTCGGTTTGGGTATCTCCCCTATAGACGTGTCTATAGCGTCCTGCACTTCGTCCATCGTCAGCGAACCGATGAATTTGAGCAGGGTTTGCCACGTCGCGCCGTCCGTGCCCCTTTTTAAAATCTAGTGACGCAATCTAATGTTTCACGTGAAACATTCAATCTGATATGGTTTCTTCATCGTCCGGAACGAATATTCCGCCGTCAGGCATAAATACGCCACAGTTGAATGGCTGTAATCCGCTGCCGTCAAAGCCGAATACGTTCGATGTGTCTATCATTACCAAGTCCCAGCCGACGCCAGCACCTACGCACAGCGGGCCACCAACTTTGAATATAGCTAGGTCTTCATCTGACAGATACGACTTGAAAAGAAATCTGACGTGCATTGGGTACGAATTGTAATACATCCCATCTTCGGTTTGCTTTTCGACGAGGACATTTAAAACCGTAACACTGTAGTCAGGAAACAGCTGATTTATCATGTAATTCAGTGTGTACAAACTAGCGTCTGTGATGTTCGCCAGTGCTTTATAATAAAGCAGCTTCCTATATCCTTCGTCATCAAGTGTTATCTTTGTACTTGTTGACTGGTCATATATAGTACGGTCCATGCCTATGATAGCGCCCCATATGTCCAGCCCTACGCCCTGCGCCGTCGCAATGTTAAATACGTTGTCGTAAAAGGTCCAGATATCCGGCGTGGGGTCAATGTTTTCCCGGAAGTCGGCTAGTATCTGGTAAATGGTAGGACTTGCAGAATACTGCGAAAGCAGATACGGCTGCTTTTCCTCGCGTATGTTATCGCAGGCCCTTACGTCTTCATTGCCTCGAAAATCCATGTTCTGACCCCCTAAGCGTCCAGCGCAACGACGGTTATGTTATCCTCGGACAAAACCGGGATTTCATCCGCCGGGATTTCAATGCTATCTACACGGCTGCCGCCGACGGGATATTGAAGCTCCACGCCTACAAAATCATTTGCACCCGTCTGGATTACGCTTTTATAAAAGCGGCTGGCGTACAAAACTTGTGCCATCTTGACGCGGCTATAGTCGATAGTCTCGCCGTTGAAGTTGGCCAGCACGGCCTTTTTTATCAAGCTTTCATAATCTGTAGGCAGGGATAACGTTTTCCTGATAGTAACGTATATACCCATGTTGATAGTTTCGGGTATCTGGTAATAATACGTGTTTTCTGCCTTCGTCGTTGGGTCGATAACATCGACTTTAGTGTTGCCGTTCGTTCCGCAGCCGCCGTCTATCTTTTGATGTATAGCGTTGCCGATGTCTTCCGGCTCGCCGCCGTACACGCTTATATACAGGCTATGCGGCGATAAAGATACTCCCATTTTGGTAATGAAAGTATCGCCCCGGTTTTCGACTACCTCACAGGCTACCACGCCGTCAAGGTCGCTAACCGCTCCTTGTACTGCCGCCGCTGTGCCATGCGCGTTTTTCGATACGCTTTCAGCGCGCCGCTGCTCAAACTCGGCCTGCGTCTCGTTGTTTCTGCCGGTAACGCCAGAAGCGTCATTTGTGATACTGTCCCAGCCCGGTACGGCAGTGATGATTTTTGTAAGTGTATTCGGACCTACTTCAATCGGTCCATACTGCGTACACCGGAAAACCGCCGTAGCTGTGCCGTTCTCGTCAATCGTGGTGACTGTGGTGTTTAGAAACGTGTACCCGTTCACGTCCTGCACCAGCGCGCCATAAGGTATTATAGTACCATAGGCGCCTTTAATGTTCCCTGTGACGTAAGTCGGTTGGGCGACGTGGCGGGTCAAGAAGTAAATGTTTGCCAGTGCGTCCTGAAAAACGCCCGCCGCCGTTTTGGGGTTTAGCTGGTTGGCCAGCGTGAGCAGTGCGCTGTCTTTCTGGTTTATCAGAATTGCCTGACCGTCGATAAGCTGCCCGGCCGGGGTTTCGGTCTCGGTGTTAAGCAGCGGTTTTGTCGGGTCAACAGCAAAAGCCTTCTGCCATTGCTCAACCAGCCGCGCCCGAATAGTTGCTGTGTCTTCTACTACGATACCAGTATCCGGGTTAAATATTATAGCCATGCTCGCAGCTCCTTTCTGTTAAATCTGTATAGTGACATTCTTACTGTTAAGTGTCGTTATCTGCACCTCGCCGCCATCTATACGCCCTTCATTGTCATAATATATGGCAACTTCTACGTCCGTCACGCCGTATATCTCGCTAACGATATCCTTTATCCGGCTTCTAAGTACCGACGCCGATACAGAGGACTTTTTGCCAAGCGTGATATCAAAGTACGGAATGCCGCGCGTCATATCAAGTGGCGCGTCTTCGTAGAACAGGCGGCAGGCGTTGGCGGCATTTTGGGCGACGGCATAGTCGCCCGATGTAGTGGCGATATTCCCGGCGGCGTCGACAGCTACATCCCATGCGTTATTAAGATACAGCGTATAAGCGATAGGGTCGGTGTTCGCGTAAGGGTTGAGCACTTCCTCATACTTACCGCTGACAATGATAGGTTCTGTTACTACTGGCGGGACTGGCTCCGGTCTTGGCGGTTCCAATACTTCAATTTCAAGCGTGTACGTGTTTTCGTTGTCGATTGAGCTTTGAATGCCCTCGAAGCGGAAGGGACCCAACACGGCCGGGGCCAGCTGCTCGAATGTAAACTCAAGCGTCTTTTCATCGTTCATACCATCACCGCCTAGCTGTTTTTGCAAAAATTGATAAAGTCTTCCGGCGGATTGGTGATATAGTATTCTCGGCCGTTTTTGGTTTTAATATAGTAATGGTCGAGCTTTAACTTTTTCCCCGCCTTTTCCGGGTTATCGTGATAAAACGTTTCTTTCAGCTTGAATACATCAATGCCGCCGTCAGCTGTGATATACGCTTTAAGCTCGTCGATATACTCCAGCAGCTCCGGTTTAATCATTGATATTCACCGCCTCAAAAAAACGATTAAACTGCGCCGGACTGAACGCGTCAATTCTCATGTTTTCCGTATCCAGCGTGATATAGTCGCCAACTCTGATATGCGTTCTTTCCAGCTCTAGGCCGCAGTTCTCGAAGTGGTCAAGGTAAAGCTCTGGACCGATGAAAAACAGCTCGTCACGTTCAAACGCCTGCTGCACCCATTCGGGGCAGTAGTACCCATCGGAGTTTTTCAAATCCCCGTCAAACTGATACGCCTTGAACCTCTTAGCCAGATGATATAGTTTCTCCATTTCTGCACTCTCCCTAAATCGTTGTAGTTGTTTCGAGGTATTTAATAAGCAGCGTGTTTAATATAGTCTGGTTGTATTCCGCGCCGTCTGGTATGTTGATTTTTACATAGAAAAGTGTGTTGATGTCTCCTACCTGCGGAATGTTGATAGCGTCGCGCCATACTATGTTATCAGGCGACAGCTTCACCCAGTCCGGATTAGTACCGGCCACGCTGATAGCTATTTCGTAGGCGTGCTCTCCGTTCGGGCAGCGCAGGGCATACGCTACCGGGTCGCCCAGCGCGCCCTTTTCCCCTGCGTACTTTAGCGGGTTCGCCGTTGATAGCAATGCGCCGTCTGTGGCTCCGGCGGTAACTGTCCCGCCGTAAAGTCCTAGTTGTGCCATTTGTCAAAACCTCTCTTTCTGCAATAGTGGCGGCCCGAACTGGCGGCACCGCTTTCAAGTCGTGAAAATTTTTCACGGGTTCATTGATTTATGTTGTTTTGTTTGTTATAATAAATGCGGTACAAAAATAACTTCTTATCTCGACGACACGGGGCGAAAGAACTGTGTTTGTTTTGTGGCTTGCCACAGCTGGAAGGCGCCTGATTCGTCAGGCGCTTTTCTGTTTTTATTGTTTACATTATATCACATATCTGCTATAATTGAGTTGCAATCAAAATGCATCACCTTTCTGAAATCAGTGACGCGATTTAGAAAACAAGAGGGCGGCCGCAAGGCTGCTTTTTTGTTGCCATTTTTCTGACCTCGATGTATAATATATATGAGCGTAAGCTCTCTTCTACCTACACCTTTTTCAATATATTTTATTCCATCCTGACCCTAAAACAAAAAGACTGCCGAACGTTGGCAGTCTTTTTGTTTTGTCATTTTGCAGTTGCAACGCCAGCAGCGGCACCCAGTATAAAAGCTACGGCCATGAAGAACACTAAATTCATAATCATGCCATTCGCTTTCAGAAGGTTAAAAAACTCTTTCATAGTATCAGCTCCTTTGCGTGTTGGTTTAGATAATTATACCACACGTAGCAGGATTACTTTTTCCGGCTGACTGATTCAAATACCATTATCTGATACCAGATAAAGCAGCATTGCGCCGCAAAGATTAGTAACTGTGCTTCGTATTTTTCCATATGGTCATAACGGACTATAACCGTCGTTAGAAATAGCTGACTAACCAGCACCAATAAAAACGAAATTGGAATCATTTTTAACACGTTTTCACATCCTCACAGCCCCTACGTTGACCGCTGACGGGTTTTATTGCAGGAGTGCTATAGTTTATCCTTGTCAAAAAGTTTAACGGCTTAAAACTCAAAAATGAATTTTCGCAACTTCTTCTTTAACTCCATTAGTAACGATGTAATAATCTGGCAGCGTTACACCTGCGTTTTTAACAAGCTTCATGTAACTTAAAACTCCACGAATACCGTCAATGTACATAAAAACTTTAGCTTCGTGTTCTTTGTCTGTATATAGTAGTTCAGTGCAATCATGGTTAAGGTCTCTAATATATCCCCGTTTCGGGATGTATATGTATAAAACATCCCGACGCTGGTTATATTCCCGTGCGTCTTCGTCTTCTGACTTTCCCAGCTTCTTCTTAATAAACTGGAAGGCCTTGACGCCCGCCATGACATACAGCGCCCCTATGGCTACCGTGACTATAACATACAGCGGCGTTATAAAAACCAGCACTGCTAATTCCTGTAATTTGTCCATGCTTAATCTCCTTCAAGGGTAAACTTGTTGCCTACTGGTACTATGCGAACTTCTTCAACAACGCCGCCAGTTAGCTTAACTTCATCCAGTATATACTCGTTGCCGTTTTCATCCGTCCTTATATCGCGAACAATGTTGCACTTATGGCCTTCAAGCTCTACAACTCGCTGACCGCATTTGTTTTCTCTAATGCTTTTTACAAGGTACTCACGGCCGGTTATACAATGAGCGACAATGTCATTTTCTTTAAACTTCAACATCTTTTCCGCCTTCCTTTTATCACTGGCCATTTCCAAAACGGAAACAACCAGTTTGAGTAATAACAGGAGCAGGGCAGAAGCCCTGCTATGCATTAATTCATCGGAATAATGATAGAAGAAAAACTTCTGTTTGTGTCACCGGTTAAGTCAATTTCTAAAGTGTTTATCATAATCTGACCTGTATTTGCTACAATAAATACATTTAGTCCGAATGCTACTATTGGATAATCTTGGTACGTGTTAGGGTTTATGCTACCCATTGCAGTACCCGATGTAAAATATCCTAGTGTATATGCGCCCATCTCGACATTATATAAATATCCGATGTTAAGCCCATAATCGTGATTTACAACGTTACCCCCGGCTCCGTTGAACAAAAGTCGTCTGTTAAACATGGTTTCGCTGCTCCTTTCATTAGTAGTCAGTCAAGTTCGGCTTTACGGCATTTATACGCTGCGAATATCTTATAAATGCCATGCCGTCTGTTCCGTATATTCTACTGCCATAATCGACCGTGATACGATAAGTTTTCAGCGGCGTCACACCGATATAATTCGTAGCGCCTGCGCTGTCTTCTCCCGAAGCGCTAAACCATGTTTTACCGCTAAAGTTTGAATACATACTGCAATAGCAAGGCTCGCCAACTATACTGCCGTTTATTCCGCCCCCCACATAAACTACATTTACACCAGCGGGAATAATAACATCAAACGTGTCATAAAATCCGCTTTTATTGGTCTATTAATTGAATATCTACTGTTTGCCCGTTCCTTCTGTCAAAGTAATCTGTTACCGTAGTATCATTAAGCATTTCGAGGGAATAATAGGTAACACCACCATTATAAATAACGGTATTAAGCGTATACATAGAATCAGCCACATAGATTGTTATTTGACTTATAGAACTCCGGGTATCTCCTGTTAACGCTACTGTTAACGTGTTTGCCGCATACATACCTGTCATTGTATCCATTATCGCGTCTATTCCAACTTTTTCTATTGTGTGCTGCATAAATTGAGCCGGGCTTATCCCGCCAAAATCATTTTTAAAAAATCCCGATTGATAAAAACCCATTTCGACGTCGTAGTTTTGCCCTATAGTTAATTTAAAATCATAGTTAACGAGGGGGGATAAAACAACATACTCTGTTTCATATTCGACGTCGGTGGGAATAATCCATTTCCCTGTAGCCGCATTATATCCTGCCGCCGTTATCGTATAAGATATTTCTTTTCCTGTCGGCACTCCATAGAAAACGGCTATTCCTTTATTATCAGTATTAGCTAAATTGCTTTCACCGTTGTAAGTCAGCTCCACTCTTGCTGACCGAACGTGATCGCCGTCGGGCGTGTCTACATGGATTTCAAGCACAGAATAAGTTTGCTGCTCCCCCCCGGATGTGCTGACGAATAATCGACGATTAAACACGGTATCACTCCTTTCGGAGACATGTTGTCCCCATGAAAATCACGGCTGCGGCATTGCGTCGCTTATCTCGCAGGGTACAGTATTGCCGACGTTGGCCCTGAAAAATTCATAAAGCTGCTCAGTTAAATCCGGGTCCCCACCAAACTCATAAACTGCCATGTCGTCAAAAAAATCAACGTATGATAGTGTTACATCCGGCAACGGTTCCCCGGCAGTTGTTGCAAAGCTGACTATCAAATCAGTGGGGAAGCCGGACCCGTCCCACATGATATACATAGTAATGTACGTTCTCCCGGTCATATACAGGACTTTCACGGTTCCAGTTTTGCCTGAAATGGTGCGAGGGTTAGGAGTTATGGCCCCATATGTACCCCCCTCTGTGCCGTCGCTGTAACCATAGAAGCCGCCGACGTTGCCGACGGTGAGAGTGCCGCCCGTTGCAGCTTTTGGGGCGCCATATATCAGCAGTCTTCTGTTAATCATCGTCGCGCCTCTTAACGTATTTGCTCGGCCTGTCACATGTACCTTTGACATTGCAGCAGCCGCAAATAAAGCCGCCCTCTGGACCGTAATACTTGCAGACGTGGCACCAGCCGACGTATTTAATCCTAAACATCTTCACCACTCCCAGTTGTCAATTATCGCTTTACAACTCAAAATCGCCCATTATCTTTAAAAATCGCCCGAAATCAAAGGCATTCGGCAGATTGCTTTACTTTTTAAAGGTTTCTGTTTCCAGCAGATAGGCGATACCGTAAATAACCGCAGCCGCAGCTGTTATAAAAAATATGTCCATCATGTACCCATTATACCAAAAACAGCCCATTTTGACATTTTAAGTTTTCGAGATGTCAAAATAGGCCATTTTTACCATTTCATCTACATATACCAGCAAATTATGCACACAGTTTAAACAGGGCCGCCAGAAGTGCCGTCGCCACTTTCAACATTAGTGTGTCGGTGCGTACCGAATTCGATACCGCCAATAGAAGCGCCCGTTGTTACGTCAAGACGCTGCTGTGCCTTGATATTGCCCTGTACGGTCAAGTTGCCCGTAATGGTAGTATTACTATCTATCAGGGTGTTAGCCGTGCTCACAGTGACTTGTGACGGTCCTGTGATGTTGATATTGCCGTCCGGAAGGACTTGAATATAACAGCTTGGCGTTTTGTTCAGGAAGCCGCCAACGTAAAAGCCATCAGAGATATCAAACATCCTGAATGTACCCGGCTGCACCGGCTCGGTGATACCTACATCGACGTTAGAAACATCCTGCTTGGCGAATACCGCGAGGCCGATATCTCCAACAACCGGGTCGCAAATCACTGCCGCCGCGCCGCCCTGAATGCGCAGATATGGCAGGCTGTACATCTGCGCTGGCTGTATGACGTTATTTTCAGCGTCCATAGAACAAGTTAAGGGCAAGACATCAACTCGCCCTGTGGGGGCAATTCCGCCCGCCTCAACGGCCTTTACAATAACCGGGAGTGCCGTGTAAAGGTTGCCGCCCATAAACGACCGAATAAAGTAATCCAGCTGGTTATATTCCGAATTCCCGGAATACGGCGTCCGGGTCGATTGTACAGCGGTCGGGTTACGCTGCTGCTTAACTGGCGTAGTTGGCATGTCTCCTCACCTCTCTAGCTATACTGATTGTTCTGCACAAATACGGCTGAAAAAGTGCTGTTCCATGCCGCTGTAGCGCTGGTATAGGCTTCGAGATTGTGCGTAACCTTCGTTACCTTCCATATCCCTGACGCCTTGGGCACCTCGCTGCGCACGTCTATCAGGCCGCCGATGTCGATGTTGTTATCAAAGATAGACGACCACTCTAAGCCGTCCTGCGTGAAAGACGGGTAGCCGCGGCCGCCAGTTTCGGCAGAGATAACAACGGCATTGCCCGTCTTGTTCGCCCCGCTCGGAATGGTTGTAACTGTGCCGTTTTCTATGAACACTTCGCAATCAATCATTCTGGCCAGCTTGTATATCTTCTGAATCGGGCTGCCATTTATCGTGGTATTCGCTATCTGGCCAGATACGCCTTGATTTTGATAAACATACTCGGCTTCTGTGGCGAACTGCTGGAACAGCGATGTAACGTCTGCCCGGCCCTTTATTCCTGTCGGTTTAGAGGGCAGCAGGGCGGCGTAAATTCCGCTGGCCGCGCTGACGCGAAACTTAACATCAGGTGTGCCTGTGTAGTCCGCCCATGCAAGTGTAAACTCGCCCTCAAAGCATTTAACCATATTCCCGCCGTTGGGACCGACTTCGACAAGAATTAAATTCTTCTGTGACTGCTGTGGCATAAAGCCTAAAGTAGTGGCGGTGGCCATTACGTCCGGCGGCAGGCCTGCTATCCATAAATCAAGCGTCGTTTTGTCGTCGCCGCCCGGCTTGACAATCGTCGCCCCGGTGGCCAGTCCCTCAATGGTGATAGTGTTGTTACCGCCTGCAAACGTCCCCTGCCGAAGCGTGATTGTTGTCCTGATTGATTTTTGCGTAAAGCTGCCCATTTATGCAATCTCACTTTCTGGGACGTAAACCAGCTTGTAGCGTGTGCCTATCTTTTCCAGCTCAATCTGACTGCCGTGTCCGTCTGCGTCGACAAACATCAGATTGCCGCTGAAATTTACTTTTGGCTGTTGTATAATCCATTGACTACTCATGCAGATAGCGCCACGGCAGACTATATCAGTACCGACGTCGATATCAGCAAACAGCCAGCCATAACGCCAGTATAGCCTTATTTGACAAATCTGGCCGCCAAGAGTAACGCTGAACTTCTGGTCAGGTATGGCAGAAAGCGGGATAACCTTGTATCTGCTGTTATCAGGATTAGAATTAAGCGCCATATCTTCACCGCCTTACCATGATTTTACAATAGCCCCAATATCATAAAGCGTACTTGTAAGCTCGTCGTTACCTTCTTCGGTGTTCTTGCTGCCCGTGTTCTGCGTCGATGTGTCACTTGGGTTTTCGGCGTCGCTGGTAGTAATCGCACCGCCCCCGGAGCTTACCACAACATCAGAGTAGCTGCTTTCAACCTCGCGGACTTCAATTAAAGCAAGGTCTACGATAAGCTGGCTTGTAGCGCCGTTTTCCTCAAACTTATACTCATAACTCAACAAGTTCAGATTTTTATACTCACGCAGCGGCGTGACGATTGAAAACGTCTCTGTGCTGGTCCGCAACGCTTCCAGCGTATCCAGTACCTTCTGCAAGTCGGCAGGGCTTTTGCTGGACTTGGCCAGCGTAACCGTGCCTTCAAAGGGCATTATTGTTTTGTTATAAGCGACAAAATAGCCTTTTTCTACCGGGTCATAGGTAACATTGCTGTCGCCTTTAAGCCGCCAGCCAAGAAAAGACGAAAAGTCAGTTAAGGTAGTACCGCGGGTATCCGCAAGCAGCCAGTTTGACCATTCGTTTTTTAGAAAGTCAAGTATCTTAACTGTCATTATTAGTCGTTCCCCCTTGTCCCGGTGGCAGTACCCCAGTACAGGCCGCTGTTTTTATTAATGCCTTTACCAATGTCGGCGGCTATGCCGTCTGCGTTGGTCGCTTGGGTGTGAATATCAATCTTGCCGATTTCAAGGGTCTTATTGCCGCCAGCTCCGGCACCTGCCAGCTGCGGAGTGATAGGTGTGAAGAACTGTTCATAACGGCCGCCGAGAAAGTCCTTAACGCCATCCAGAGAAGGCAGATTATCAATAATCTTTTTCAGCGTGTTCCATGCGCTTTCAAGCGGCGTAATAAAGTAGTCGTTGATAAAACCGCCTATAGCTTTAAACGCATTCATTGCTCCCACGCCCAGCATGGCTATAAATTTTAGCAGATATAAAAACCTTGTTATCAAATCTTTAAGGATAAATTTCAGGATTTCCCACGCAAATTGAGCAGCAGCCTTCAAGAAGTCCCATGCGCCCTCAATGGCCGCCATTACTTCCTTGCCCGTGCCTAGCGTTTTCCAGAGGTTTTCAAACTGGCTCTTACTGCCCTTGGCGTAGACATATAAGTCCTCTAGTATCAGGATAAGCCCTACAATGGCGGCGATAATCCATGTTATAGGATTACTCATAATCGCGACAAAAAGGCTCCACAACATCGGTAGTACGTATGCGCCAATGACCAGCGCTATACCGCCAAGTGCGATTTCAAGCGCAAGACTGTGTTTTTGAATAAAGGCAAAGGCCGATGTCATTGCTTTAGCCGCTTCTGTCAGAACTGGTGCGAACATCCGCATTACAGGCAGGAAAGACATGTTCATGGTCCTAGCAAGTCTATCCATGGCGTCGTTATAGTCGGCGGCAATAACGGTGTCCTCTTTCTGAAATACGCCAAGTTCTCGCTCGTACCTAATTAGGTCCTGCACTTCCTTCTTGCCCATTTGAAGCAGTCCTAATGTGCCTTCATCCAGTTGCAGGCGTTTCAGTATACCGGCAGAGGTCGCCTTATCCATGTCCCCGACGGCTTCGGCAACGTCCGTCAGTACGTCGAACACGTCACGGGCCTGCCCGCTGGCGTCAAGGGCAGCAACGCCTATATTCTCCAAAAAGGGAAGCATTTTACTTGTGCCGGTTATGGCAATCTTTTGCAGCTCACTGCCTAATCGTTCGGCCGTGCCATAGAACGCCTCAACGCTGCCGCCAGCCATTTTAGACGCCAACGCCCATGATTGCAGCTTCGGCACGTCTGCGCCTATACGGTCGGCTATTTCCCCTACCCTATCGGCGACATTCGTCAGGTTTTGCACCTGCGACATTATGAAGCTGGCAGAAACAAGCGCGCCTAGCTTTGCAATCGTGCCTGCCTTTATCCGTTCGTCAAAGCTGCTAACTTTGCTTTCAGCCTGCTTTAGTCCTTTATCTAGGTCAGTATTATCCATTTTGACGGCTATCAGCAATGAATCAATTATATTAGCCATACTATACCGCCTTTACTTCAATTCTTGGACTTGGCTTTTTTCTCCATGTCCTTATACATCAGGTTTTCGTTAATGTTGTTGATATAGATTATCTCGCACATGTCCAGCAGGTCCTCATAGCTGTAGTAGGTTTCAAGCTCTTTGAGGGTCGCAAAGCGCTGTGATATCACCAGCGCGGTCATGTTAGATACGTTTACGTATTTTTTGAGAAAACTATATCGGCCGGCCTGCTCGTCGTATTCGTCGGGGACTGGCCGGCGGCTAGAAAAAAATCAAAATTTAATTTAAACGCTTCAACGCGCAGCTTCCACAGTACCCGGAAATCTTCAATAAATCCGTCTACCAGTTCCGGTGTGCAGGGTGTTTTGACGCCGCTTGTCGGCACATAAGAGCAGCAGGCAAGTAAATCGTCAAGAACTTTTTCCGCGTCGTCTACGTCAAGCTTTCCAAGTGATGTAATTATACTGCCAAAGTCTAAATCTTCTAGTTTTAATTCGGTGATAGGTTTCCCGTCCGGGACGTTGATAGAAGTAGCAAAGCCGCCGTGAAGCAAGAGGGATAATGCCCGCATAAGCCAGCGCTCTTGCTTCTTGGCGGAAAATTGTGTAATCTCAAATTGAAGGTCGCGCCCCTGTCTTTCATCTCTCACCATAACAGTAATTGTTTTTCTCATTTTTCTTCTCCCTTATAGCTCCATTAGATACATTTTTCAAAATCAAACGCGAACGTTACAGGGTCTAATACCTGTTTCAAGTCCGGCAGTCTCTTTGCCGTGGTCAGATAGCCGTTGACATAGGTGTATGTTTTGGGCATAGACTTGATGTTGATAATCAAACTGACTTCGAAGGGTGTCATTTGATTTTCAGACGCCGCAATCAGTGCTTGAAAATATGGCAGTGACGGGCTAGACGGTTCAATGGTGATATGTACCGTCTTTTTAGACGGAGTGTAACCAGCACTCAACTTGCCATCGACGCCCATTCTGGTAACGGCCAGTGTTTCCTCGTCTTGGTTGATTGCTTGGTCGGTGGCGAATCCCTCAACAGCAAAGCCGACGGGGAAAAGGTCATTAATAATCATAACCGCCGTAGCGTTAGCAGATGTGATGTTGCTGCTCATAGTCTAGTTTCCCCCTTTATACTACCGCTGTAAGCGGGAATTCAATTTTATTGACGCTGCCGCCGTAGGTGTACCATACAGAAATGTTGGGCGTTCCTCTGGTTGCCCTTACTTCCGGTGCCGGGTCAGTTACCCTAATGACAAAACCATTGGTGTACAGCTCGGTGCTGATGTCCTCGCCTGCTTCTTGATACAGCTGCGCTTTTTGCGCTTCGGACAGGCTAACACCGGGGTCGATTACGCCATTTGTGAGTGCTCTGTTAATCGGGTCTGTCAGCCATGCTTTAATCATGGTATAGCCACGGTCTACATACGGCAGGCGTTGAGTTTGCTGCATACCGTTCAGGCAGGCAGTCTGCATGACGTTTTGCAGCCAAATCATATTGATGTAAACATCAACGAAGCCGTAGCTGCCGCCGCTCATAGCGCCATTGTAGAAAATGTTAAACTGCTCGCTTCTGGACGCATAGCGGCCGTAGAAGTTGACTTTGTTGTCCAGCAGGCTTGCCTGTGTCTGGTCATCGGTGCAGGTCGGAGCAAGTCCGCTCTGTGTCTTGAACGCCCAAGAGATAGCACCCTGCTCACGGTTCCAGTCGATAGAAGCCGCGCAGCCCATGATAAACACAGATACCTCGCCGTTATCGTATGTATTAATAGTGCCCTCGTAGTCGTTGAACGCCAGCTGGCCGGGCAAGGAAGAATCACCGCCGGCTACTTGGCTAGCGTCCATGCTGTAGGCGCAATAGAGGAATTTGTTCGGATTGCTGTTGCTCCACGCTGCCAGTTCTACAGCTTCTGCTGTTTCCGGTTGGTATACAGTGGTGAAGCTTACCCAGTTTTCAGACTGTTTAATCGCAGCATTCATAGTTTGGGTAGGTGTCATTGCCGCAGTACCTTGACTTACCACAGCACCAGTAGCGGCGGTCAAGCCTAAAGCAGTGGCTACGTCTGTTCCCAAAGCTTCTACATCGGTCCCGTTGGTCGCATAGGTCACGCTGGAATCATTGCCCGTAGTATTTGAGACAATGCGATAATTTTTCTGATTGGTGTTGAAAGTGACTGTTGTCCCGGTTACTTTTGCCTGAATCAAAGCCGCGATATCGCTTTGAGTTTTGGCGGTGGAGAAGTTAAGCCCGGTAACACTAATCGGCGACCCGTCTACAGAGATAGTAAAGCCGCCATCTGTGATTTTTTGCAGGTCGGTTACTCCCAGCGCTTGGCTGCCTATTAAGGCGCCTGCGATAGCTTTATCCGCACGGCGGAAGAAATAAAGCGTATTAGGTTTCTTGCTGCTGTTAGTAAAGCCCAAGAAGTAAATAACCGCAAGACGATATTCGTCGCTGTCATAGCCGAAGTATTCGCCTACTGCCTGTTGACCGGTAAAGCCCATAAGCAGCGGGTATGGCATGATAGCATTTTTAGTAAGCAGAACGCCAGCAAGCTCTAACTCTGTGGAACCAGATGAAATAACTCTTGGCGTGATGTTTACAAGTCTACTTGCAGGAATAGCCATTTTTTAGATACCCCCTTTAATTTGTTGGCGGGTGATGTACGTCAACGTTTTCCAGCCTTGTTACGCTTGCCCGCTCGAAGTATTCAACCTCGATAGAATATGTTGACCACATAGACAGGTGCAGTTTGACTTGAAAGCGGTTGATAAACTGGTTGGTGTCGTCTACGTAAGGCAGATACACCATGTTTTCAGCGTACAGCAGGCCAATGTCATAGTTATTATGAAAAAAATCGGCCGCATAGGCGCTACGGCTCAAGGTTTCTAATCCTTCGGCCCTGCTCCGTGAACGGTCGATATCGGTGTCGCAAAAATCAACAGTTACAACGTATTCCCGTAATGTGGCCGTGATAACGTTACCTTCCGGGGTAACTTGGCTTTCACCTGTGTTTGTCCCTATACGGCGCGTCTGGCTCAAGTAAAACAATGTGTGCTCCCGTTCATCGCCGGGTAGCGCCATGTTGTTCTGGTTACCCTCAAACACGCGCTGCGGGTCAAGCGTCGGCCGCATGTACTTCAACAGAAACTCGGTAACTGCGACGTTTATTTTTTTTTCTACATCAGATACAGGCATTTAGTTTCCCTCGCCTTCGTCGGGTTCTTCCGGGTCAGGCTCTGGCTCCGGCGCTGGCCGTGTCTGTAGTACCGGCGGCGTCACAAGTTGGGTGATTTCAAAATTCGCCCACCCTGCATGTGCTGACCAGTCCTCAAGCACTTTGGAGATGTGCCAGTAGGTCCCATCTTCGCGCTGGATGATATCACCTGTCCTACATAGCGGCACCCGCGATATACCGTCTACAGGTAGCGGCTGACTACTGTCAACAAACATCTGCTCTGTATGCGGCATATCGGGCACGTTTTCGCTATGGTCAAGGGAGTTTTCAGCGTTCGGCTGAATCTGCGCTGCAATCGTGATTGGCTCTTTATAGTACGGCGTCACTCTCCCATACGCCACAGCCTGCCCGTCAGACTGATAAAGAGTAACTGTTTCATCCGGGTGTACCGACGTTATTGAACCTCTCACTATAGCATGTAAATTCATCCCTAACATCTGCTAGTCTCCCCTTTATTTTTCGTTGGCAATCTGCCAGCTAACAGCATTAATCATTGTTGAAGTGTCGATAAGTGCCCGTTCCGGGTTACTTACCCCTAAAGACTTCCCGTTTTTCATCTTCCGGCGTTTGGCCGCTATTGTAGCAGGCTTGTTAAGCCGGGGCTCTCCCGGCGGCCAGTTACGAATAGTCATTTGCAAATCGGTGCGCGCTGACGGTCCAAGTGCCCGCAAGGCTCGAACAAAGATATCCTGTTCGATGATGTGGCCCTTGAATATTCTTCCCAAGAAGCCCAACCAGTCCCCGCTTTTTTCCTCGACGGTCTTTTGCATAAAAGGCCGTTCTGGAACGCCGCCAAGGCCCACATTTTGAATGTAAGCGATGTACGCAACACTTTTCCCGTCCGGGTACGTTGCCCCCTCTGGAAAGCCTATTTCCAGCTGCGGGTTTTGCTTTGCCAGCTGGCCGACAACTCTTTTAAAGTTGCCCAGCAGTTCCCCGCTGCCGCCGCCCGCCTTTAGCTCAACATGAAAGCCCATTGTACCAACGGCCCCCGCTGATATATTTTTGCATAAGCTGCCAAAGAAGGAAGCCGCATTGCGTTTGCGTGTACCAGTTGGGCTTCGCCAGTACGGCATACGAAACGGACACTTTACCTTCCGTCGCACTTGCCACGTTGCCTACTGCCAGCGGGCCGCGCATTTGCAATTCGGATAAATGACAGGTCATCAGTTCAAGGAGCTTTGCCCGCTCGTCGTAGTCTTGGACTGCCGAGGCGGGACCATTGTTGATTAAATAAGTGGCGGTATCGAAATTGTTTTCAATTTGCGCGTCAGGCAAAGTGATGAACGGATACTTTGTTTTAAAATCTTCAAGGTTGAACTCAACAATGTTGTCTTCTTTAGACATAGTTAGTACCCCCTTATTCTACCGGGGTAACTGAACCTTCTCTGCCTTCTGGCCCTGCCATTTTGGCAGCAGGCTCAAAGCCATTTCTAAGCGCTTTGCGCTCGTCTGTTTCTGCTTCGACGCTATACTTGTCGTCTTTAGTAGCACAGAACAGCAAGTGCTTTTTGATTAGCCAGAATTCGGGATAATTTTTGCAGAACCATTCCCAAGCTGCGCGGGGGACGTTAGGAGTTACGCCATAGGCGCCGACAGGGTTAATGCCCTTTTCCTTGCCCCGTAAGTGGGCATTGTTACCGCGAAGGATAATGCGTTCAATGGTGCCTTTAGAAGTCGGGATAGCAAGTTCCAAGTCCTGCGGATAGTTAAGACATAAGGTCACAGTATCAGTGGTATCAATTACAGCGCGATTAGCGCTATTGATAGACTGCGCTTTGACCTTCTTTTCTTCCGCTGCCTTGGCTGCTTCTTCCGCCTGCTTTTCGGCTTCTTTAAGCGCCGCTTCATACGGTGTAGGCTCTGCTGCTTCTTCCGTGGCTTGCACAGCTTCGGCGGCGACCTCTGCCGCCGCTTCTGCTGCTAAGGTTTCTTGTGTTTCGGTAGCTACCTCTGCTGCTTTAGCAGTTTCGGTTTTTTTCTTCGTCAGTCTCGCCATTTTTCTTTTCTCCCTTACCCTAGATTATACACCAGTCATTGTAGCAACGGCAAACGGTCTGTATAAAATGCAGCCGTAGGAAGTGCCGACAAATTTCTGCTTGAAGCTGGAAGTTTCAGGCACTAAGCGCATTGCGCGCATTTTTTCGGAAAAACCGAATTCGCCTGTAGGCTCGCCGTTAATGCTGCGGCAAATGAGAAGTACAGTGCTGCTAGAGGAGTTTTCCAGTTCCGGAAGTTGAGCAAATTTGATGTTCGGGGTATAGCGTTTAATCATGTCCATAACGGATACGTTGAAGTCGGTTGCTTTACCCAGCTCAACAGCAGAGGAAGGAGAAGTTACGAGAATCAAATCGCTGTCGTTGCGGATATGGCCCAAAGAATTTTTAGCCAAGTTCTGGAACAACAACAGATAGTCTGCGTAAATTTCTTTAGTAGTTTTGAGCTTCCAAGTGTTGCCGCCTTCACCAGTTCCCGGAGTGATAGCAGCCGGACGGTTAGGCTCGTTCAGCAGGCCGTAGATTTCCATGTTTTTGACGCCCAGCAAATTGTATTTGTTTTGAGCGATGTCGATAGTGGTAGCTGCGGCGCGTTGTTTCCGTGCTGCTAATTGCAAACGTGCTTTAGCTGCATAGTCTAATTCGCGGTCACCGTAGCGAATGTTAGTTTGGAATACATATTGTTGACGGACCGGATAGGTCGGGTTGACGTCAGCCATTCCAGCATTGCCGTAGTCGGTGTAAGCTTCTACAGCTCCGGTGATTTCGTCGACTTCAAAACGTGCATAGGATGTAGTCCAGTCGCCTTTTTTAACCTCTGCGAAAATCTCGCGGGAGTTGCGAGGCCCGGTCAGAATCTCAATAACACGCGGGTCAAGATAAGATGTAAATTCTACAGGTACACCGCTGTTCGGGTCGGTTACCATTGCGGCGTCGTAGGCCAAACGCTCAATGTCGGCGTCGTTAGCCATAATGCCACGAATTTTATAATGGTCATCAAAAACGAAACCTTTTTCGCGCATAAGTGCTACTTGTTGGTCAATGTTCATTGGCATTTTTACTGTTCCCCTTTCTTTTTGTTCTTACGGTCCAAATCAAGAACCGCTAGGAGTGCTGGCAGGAACAACAGCCCCACGCCAATTTGAGATGATAATTACGTCGTTAGCAGCACCGGCTTGAATTACTTCAAAGTCAGTTTCTACAGCACCTTCAACGGTTGCTTGCGCAGCTCCGGTTTTGATAGTACCGTCTGCCAACACGGCAAAAACTTTCTGCCCGACAGTTGCGGCGGTAGTGGTGACGGCAAAGAAATCGCCTTTTACCTCTACAGATACAGGATAACCGACAGGAACGGTGTTAGAAGCTTCTACATCAATTCCCAGCGGGTTGGTGATTTCGCGCACTGCAAAGCCCAGAGGGCGGCCAGTGCCGGTAGGTTTAACGCAGCCTTCTTTATCTGCGTCAGCCCATACGAAGCCGCCGATGTTGCAGGCAGCGCTAGCAACATAGCCTTTGGCGGTAGATACGATAGGGTTGATTGCTGCATATGCGCCCGGAATACCGATACCGGGGTAAGTGTTTACAGTTTGTTGAAACGCCATTTTTTTACGCTCCTTTCTTATCGAACGCTGATTTTATTCAGGCCTTGCAGATAGTCCGGTACGGAGACTGCGGAATCCATAGCAACGCGGCCAGCGCCCCATTTTTCAGTTTGTTTGCTTCTGCGCAGTGCGTCAACCATGCCTTTATAGGCGGTAGGCGAATACTCGGAAACATTGAAGCCTTCTGCTTTGAGTGCAGCAGCATAGATATCATCTGCGCTATCATAAGCCAGCGGGTCGACTTTGCGGCCTAAGAATGCTTGACAGGTTTCAGCAGCAGCATTGCGTTCGCGGAAGCTTGCTTCAATTTTTTTGCGTTCTGCCGCCAAAATGCTTGGCAGTGCGTCTTCTGCTAAATACTTTTCTTCGCCCTCGCGTTCGTGGTCGCGGTCGATACGTTTCGGGTCAGCTTTTTCGCGTTTCTCGCCGTATTTAACGCCCATTTCAAACGCTGCTTTGAAAGCAGGGTCTTTCATTTTTTCAGAAAGTTCGTCGTCTTCACCCAAGGCTTTTTTCATGCCTTCGCTTTCATGTTCTTTATCCAGCTTTTCGCGTTCGCCGGGTTTCTTTTCCAGTTCTTCACCATATTTGACGCCTTCTGCAAAGGTCATTTTGCCTTCGTCGTCTTTGGCGGCAGGTTTGGCTACAGCTTCGGCGGCTTCGTCCTCTGCTTTGGTGCCTTTCAAGCTAAGCAGGAAAGCACGGATTTTGTCTTTAGCGGCAGCTTCCAAGCCGGGGAAAAGCTTGTCGGTGATTTCGTCAACGGTTGCGTTTTCGTCGATATCAACACCAACATCGCGGGGAGAATATCCGCCCTCTACTTGCGCTTCGACCACTTGAATTGCTTTGAGTAAGTTGCCCAATTCGGTCTCACTCTTTTCAATTCCTAAATCAGCGTCAGCTGCAAGAACAGAGTGCAAAGCTTTTGCGCGGCGTTGTTTAAAGCGCTGCACTGGCTCGGTAATTCTAAATTTTGCCATTTCTTTTAACTCTCCTTTCGGGGTATTGTTTATAGCTAGCCCAGCGGGCATACTATCGGCAACAGCCACGTCGGAACCAGCTCGGCCACGTGGCACAAGGGCAACGTGGTTACCCTTGATATCTCTCATTATAAAGTCATACGCTACGCCGTCAACCTCGCCCGGTGTGAAGTCAGGCGTATAACGGTAGCTGCATGAAAGCTCTTTAAACTCTCCGCGCTCGATTTTTCCGATAGCGTCAGCGTCCTGCACTGATATGGTATTTCGCAGATACGGCGCGTCAAACGTGGTATCGGTCCCGGTAGCTCCTACACGGTGCTCTTTCTGCGGCTCGTCTGCGCTGTCGAAGTGGTGTTCAAGCAGCAGCGGCAGGCCGTTGAAAGTCTCGGCCGCTTTGGCCAGCTCGTCCGGGTCACGGTAGCCGTAGTATATCCCCGTGGGGTTAAGTCCCAGTTCGGCGGCTCCGGGTATCTCCCGGCCATAATAAGGATTGATACAGGCTTTGGATATCGGGCAGGCTGATACGTGCAGATATCCGTTATCATCTATCCTTCGGGCTGACGGGGCAGCGTCGAAGGTCAAATTGTTATCTTTTTCCACTTTATCACCTCTTAACTTACATAAATAATTTTGAGGTATTTATACGGCTTTTCACGGCATTTTATCCGTAAATTATGCACACAGTTTAAACGGTGTAAATCCTATCCCCGGGGGGTGGGTCTACTCCAAATCTACATTTGCCGTTTACTACAGTACGTGTAAATTCAATACTTTTCTCCCTTATTATAGCAGAAAAGTGTATATTCAAAGTCCTGTAGTACGTATTTACTAGGTTTCGAGCAGTTCGCTGATGTTTGGCCTGTAAGTGCAGCGGCAGTAGGGAAGCTCGCCCGGTTTCACTTTTTTGCCTACCTCATAGTCAAACAACCCCTCGTCCAAGTCGAATTCTTTGCCGTCCATTTCCTCATGTGATTTGCGGCTTGATTTCTCGCCCGGAATATGTACCCATGTACCCGTTTTTATACCCAGCTCCCGGGACTGGGCAAGCTCCAGCTCCTGCGTGGCCTTGTTCGTCTGGTCCATTGCAATCAGCTGCGCCTTACGCTCTGTAACCCCTTCAATGTCTAGCAGTGTTTGATAAAGGCTTGCCATATCCCGGCCACGTTTGGCGCTTTCATATACACTTTTGATAATTTTATCAAAGAATGTTGGAGCAATGGTTCTGATAAGGTTTACGTTCCGTTCAGCGGCTTCCTCAAGTATACGCTCATAAGCGGGTGTTACTGTGAATTTAATCGCCACGCCTACCCTTTTTAGTTCCGCCATTAAAGCCGCCCTGTTGGTTTTATCAATCTTGTTGATAAAGCGTACAGCCGCCCGTTCTGCCCGCTCCCGATTGAAGTCCATAATGTACTGGTGGAATTTCCGCCGCAGTACCGCCAGAAGCTCGTCAAGGTTTACCTCTTGCCCCTCAATGGTGATATCATACGCCAGCTGGTCGCCCTTGAGAAATTTCTTGTAGTTCTTCAAGACATAGGGGATAGCTGTTTTCATCATGGGGCGGATAATGCGGCGTATCTCGCGGGCATAGCTTTGCTGTATGCCTGCATTAAAGACGTGTGGCGGTAGAAAGGTCTGCCCTCGTCTTGTCCTTCTGCGTCTGGCCATTTACTCACCCCTGACTGCTATTCTCTGGCGGCGTGACGTTTTTTAACAGCTCTATCATCTCGCTATAGTCTGCGCTTGGTTCTTCTGTATCTTCTACATCAAAGTTAGCCATAAAATGGTTGTAAGGGCTATTATCACGCGTTTTAAGCTCCTCGCGTACTTCCTCTGGTGCCAATGCTCCCATAGCTATATAGAGGTTATCAGTTTCGGCTTGAGTGCGTCGAAGTGTAGCCGTTACTTCCTCGCTCTTTTCAGAGAGTGGGTTAAATTCGACGCCGATACTTTCATCAATTTCGCCGTATTCAATGAGTTGCAGTATCTTTACCAACCGTTCAAGCGGCTTTCTAAGCTGCCTTTCCTGCTGGCTGCTGATGTGCTTGTAATGGTTTTCAAGGTCGCTTTCTCCAGTAGCGTTCATACCCTGCGGCGCAATGCCCCACAATTTAGTTGCTGGCTCCTGAAACATTGCCGCCACAAACTCCATCGCCTGTGATACGATTTCACGCACACCCGATAAAGCTGTAATCTTTACATCTACTTCTTCTTCTTCTTTGTCGATAAGGAGCACACCGTCATTGTTCCTGTTTTTGGCAAAGTGATTTAAACGGCGGTCTATAGACGCCCAATCGGCACCGGAGAGAATTTGTGCATTAAGGTTGGTTTTGAATATGGTCAAACTGAATTTAGTAAGCAAACGTGCTTCTGCTTCCCGGCACTCGGTAAAGTGAGAAACTACGTCTAATACGGTTTGCGCAAGTGGAATACCGAAAAAGTTATAAGCAGGTTTAAGCAGCGTAGGCAGCTCATTTTGCGAAAAGTATAATACCCTGCTGCGGTGAATAGGTACGCCCATGACAAACCATGTCTGTGGATTGTAATAATTCTGACTCATTGGGTTAGTAGAATTATATTCCCCCGGCGAGATATTGAAGGCTTCCAGCAGGCGCAGGCCTTTGATTTTCTTGCCAAGAAGGCCATCGGCGGTAAGCGGTATCGCGTTTACTAAGTCGCCTGGTTTTTCCCCTTCGTAGTCCATTCCTACAAGGCAGCCGCCCATATAGCCGTTATTGCATATGGCCTTGTAAAACATATCTTTAACGTTCAGGCGGTTTAATTCCGACTCAAGAAATTTAATCTTCTCCCGGCTTTCTTCTTTTTCCGTGGTAAGCTTCCAGCCTTTTTCAGTCATTTCAGACGCAATCATTTCTACGCCTGTCCGAATAAGCGGGTTTTGCGTCAGCGCCGTTAAGTAGCCATAGCCAAGAAACTGCGGATAAACGTTATCACCCAACACCCGCATGGTATGGAGTATCAAGCTATGACAGGCGCTAATAGCTTCATCGTTGGCGGCTTGTGCCTTTGCGTCCGGCGCACCCATTGTTTCCGGGATACCGAACATGGTCTGTACGTCTTCCAGTCGCGGTTCAATAAAGATGTTATTGTTATTGCCGCTATTAATGACGTTCAGCGCCTTTCTGTGCGTCTCATTTACAGACGTAGGACTAATCACTCTGCTTCTGTTTAAAAGCTCCGTACTGCGGATATTAAGCGGTTTAAACTGCTTCTTTTTCACTTTGTTTACCCCCTGTTTATGAAATTCGCAAAGCGCCCTTGTTCTGGCATAAATAGTTTACAGCGTCTATAGTATGGTCATTGCCGTCGGGATACGTTGCTATAAAGTTCCCGTTTTTGTCTTTTTTCAGCTCATAGTTAGCAAACTCACGGGCAGCATTCGGGCAGCGGTTAGGGTCTATGACTATCCGCAGCAGCTCCTTGCTTAAATAGTCATATCCGGCCTCACGGCTTCCGGGTCCCTTTTTGGCCGGCCTCACATTTATACCATAACTTCTAAGCGTGTGAACGCTTCGGGGCTCTACATCTGATATTATAAGCTCATTTCCTGGGTTTTCTTCTCTTATGTGGTCTGCAAGCGTCCACAGTGGACATTGTACTTGATAGTATTCGTTGTATATGTATAACGTTCGCCGCGCAACGTCTAGGTTGCCCGTCATGTACGCCAGCGGGTCATTAGCAAAACCAAAGTCAAGGCCGCGTTTGATATTGCCAAAGCTCTTAATTTCTTCGTCCGTTATCTCACGCAGGACCAAGTTATTAAATACCTCGCCGCCAGTCCCGGTAACGTCGCCTAAAAACACATGCCGCCACCTGCGGGGTGAAAACTTACGCAGCGTTTCTGCTTCCGTTACTATCATCGGCCCTACCCATTCAGCCGGGCCATACAGGTAGTTACTCTTGTGTACTATCTTTTCAGGGGTCTTTTTCTGCGTCTCGACGTTTACCCAGCTGCTTAATGACTGCGGCGGGTTGTAGGTATAGAACACCCAGAATTTATCTCCGCCACGCATGAACGACAAACGGGCATTGTCTACTTCTTCCATGCCGTCATATTCTGCCAGTTCTTCAAACCATAGCACGGAATAGTAACCATTGGATACCTTAATCGACTTCAAGGTGTTGCTGTCACTAAGCCCGAAAAAATTAATCTTCTGGCCAGTGGGCTTATAGATGATTTCAAGCGGCGATAGTCTGGCGATGAAAAATTCAGTAAGTCCCAGCTTTTCTATAGCCCACAGCATTTGCTCATACACAGTTTTTCGGAGCGTGTTATCTCTTTTTCGGATAACGGCTACATGCGCCGCAGGGTTATTTATGAGCAGCAGTATGGCCACTATGGCGGTAAACGACGACTTGAAACTGCCACGGCCGCCGCATAGCCAGTAATATGTATATGAGTGCTGCATTACTGCGTGGTACAGGCCATAAAACGCAGGACCTATACAGTCAGTCAGCTTTATCTGTTTAAGCCTTGTCTCCGGTGTCTGGCTCTGGTTCTGATAATTCATCTTCTCCCGTCACTCCCATTTGTTCCGCCAGTTCCGCAGCTCTGCGCTCCATTTCTTCCTCGCTCATGGTCGGCTGGATAGGTACACTCTCTGCCGCCGGAAGCGCCCCCGGAATATCAACGACTATCTGCGGCGTGATATTGACGTTCACAGCCTTTTCATTAAACAGCTTATGATATCTGGCCATTCCTTCCGTGCCTGCTCTGTGCAGGCTAAGGCGCTGCACGGTCTTACCTATTAAAACGTATTCTTTATCTGGCCCTTGACCTCTGGCGGCATAGTTTAGTGTCTCGATAGTCTCGACAAGCTCGCCGCGCATTTGTCTAGTAAGATTTAACAGGGTCTCGTTTGCGTCGGCGATTTCTTCCGTTTCGATTTTTTCGCGAAGCTCATTAAGATACGTCTGCACCCACGGGCGCCGCAGTATCATATACGCCCGTTTAGCCGCGTATGTGTCGCCATAGCCTGCCGCCAGCGCGCTTTTTTTCGCGTTGAAGGTCTTCATGTACTCACGGCAGAATTTCTTTTCTTGGTCAGACGCTACGCGCACGTACCCCGGTCTGATTTTGGTTACCGTCGCTATATCCTCTTTAGAGACACGAACGCGCCCCCTATGCTGTTTTTCTATCTTTTCTTGCTGCTCCTCATATTTTTCCCAGAAGTTGTTTTCTTCTTCCGGAGTCGAAGCGTCAAGGTTTACTTTTTCCAGCTCGGCCGCTATTGCTTCCGGCGTTATCTGCTGCGTTTCCTTTTTCTTTCTCAACATCTTCACCCCACTTTATTGTTTCACGTGAAACATCTGTCTATTTGTTCCATTATAACACAAGAATAGATATTATGAATATTCTAACTATACATGTTATAATGTTGTTATATAACTTTTAAAAGGCGGTGTTTGTAATGAGTTGGCTTTTGTATGTGTGCCTTGACCTGATTTTTACCGTATTATGCTATTTAACTAACTGGTTTGTCGTCATTTTTGCTGACGAAAAAGGGCAGCTGCCTAAAGTGTTCAAGCTATGGCAAACTTATGATAATCCCCTTGATATCCGCTGGCAGGTGCTCGAAGTCGTCCCGAAGTTCCTGCGTTATGACTTCGACAGTCACTATATTTATCATTACGAAATGAAAGGCGACGGCTATATGCGTCCCGGCTTCGTACAGCTCTGGTATAACGACTTCACCACAAAAGAACGTGTGCAGCGTTACTTCTGCCGCCTGCTGTGGCTTATGCGCAACAACGCCTACGGTTTTGGCTACTATGTCACCGGCCGGGCGGTAGACTTTTCAAAGGTCAAAGTATTGCGGAAAATCAAGGAACTTAATAACGAGCAATGGTTTAGCTATGTTCCCGGCTTTCTCGCCCCGTGGTCCTTCTACTACTGCAAGCAATACTGCCCGTGGTTCCGGGTCCGCCTGTACCTTGGCTGGAAGATGAAGTTTCTCGACGATTACACGCAGGTAAACCGCTGCCAGATAGCTTTTTCGTTCAATCCGTTCAAGGGCCTTGAAGAAGATAGCACCGGGGGGGATAAAAATGAACTGTAAAACATATGAGCCGGGAGAATTGCGCGACCTGCTCGGTCTATCCGATAGCCAGACTATAGCGGACCAATTAGCCGCCATATCAGACTTTTCAGCTTGCATAGGCTATAACACCTGCGCCGACGTTATAAAAGGCGTCAGAAAGGCGGATTTTCCGCCCTGTAGGGCTTATTTGTTAAACATTGGGTCAAGGTGTAGCGTCGTCGTTACTAATCGTCCTGCCGGAAGTATGGTATACAAGCTCTACACCTGCAAGGACTTTGCAGAAGCAAGCGAATTCGCGCACTCGTTAGTTGATACCCTTTATATGCCGATACCCCGCCTGATGAATCGCATTAATGAGCAGCTTACATTTATCCCCCACTCTAACCGCCTGAATGTATCAAACAACAGCTATAACGTTCTGGTGACTATCACCAACCGCCGTGATTGCACACTGACCATAACGGATAACAATGTTGATGATATCCCCGAAATGCTGCGGGAATATGATATCACCATTGAGCCGAAACGCCTGACCAAGTGCCGCAGCGTTATAGCCTTTTACCGGGAGTTATACGGCTATAGCCGCACGGAACTAAATGACTTGACCGGAATCAGTCCCACAACGCTGGACCGTTACGAGCGCGGGGAAAGGTCACTGCTTAAAACTAACGTCTACTACATCATGCTGCTGGCCAGAGTTTTTAACGTCACGATTGACCACTTAATAGAAAAAGAAATTCAGCTTAATCCGCAGGCGCTGAAAGAACTGGAAGAGGAATACTAAAAAAAGAAGGTTCCCACAAATGAAACAACTAAAAAAATCCGATTGTGTTTATATCGTTCTTGGCGGCAACGCCATGCCGCAGGAAAGGGCGGCGCAGTTTTGGACTAACGGCGGCCGACGTATTGGCCGCTATAGTAATAAAATGCAGGCCTACCGCCAATATTGCACCCTGCGCATTCAAGAAGAATGTAGCAAGGCAGGTTTCTTCAAGGAGAAAACGCCGCTTCGGGCTGATTTATATTGCTTCCTGTCCGTGCCTGCGTCCAGAACAAAAAAGTTTCGGGAGCTGGTCGACCAGCGCGCAGCTTACCCCATAGTTAAGCCCGACAACGATAATCTGTACAAGGCCATCACAGATAGCGCAGAAGGCGTAGCGTTTGCTAATGATAGCCAAATCATCAGCACCGCCATTCACAAGCGCTATACAAACGATAATCCGTTTTCTGTCCTCGTTCTTTCAGTCGTCGAAAATGACGAAGATAGTATCATATGGGACGTGTACGACAAGTTCAAGCGTCATAGAAACGTGCTCGATTGACGGGCAATGTTTCACGTGAAACAAATAAAGCACTGTGAGGATTTCTCACAGTGCTTTTTCTATCAGCTTCTTACTTTATACCGGGAAACGTAGCCATTCAGGTTCTCTGGCGGTACTCCCACTTTGGCGGCAACGTCTTTATAAATCATGCCTGCCCGAATCAGATTAAATATTTCGTCATGCAATTCCCGCCAAGGGTATATAGTACGCATTTTAAATGGCTTATACTCTGGATTTTTTTCAAGCTCCCTGAACTCGTTGTAATTTCTTTCATTGTCCTGCTCAACGGCCTTTACAGCCGGACTCTCCTGAATCGTCGGGGGGGCTGCTGCCGCTGCCTGCTTTGGCTTTATGCAGTCCGCCGGGATGTAGTGCGCCCCAAAAATGCACTCTGACAAGCCCAGAAACGGGCAGAAAACTACTCCTTCATGTCTATGTAATCTAAAACAGTCTAAACAATTCCGCAATTTATAACGTTCCTTTCAATGACAGATAGTCGCTATCGTATTCGAGTATGCGCCCGCGATAGCTGGTTTTTATCGGTGCTTCGGCTATAGCTCTGGCGATACGTTCGCTGTAGCCGGGTTTAAGGTCATATATCCCAGCAGTATATGTATAAGCCGCAATCCATGCGCCACAAGTGTCAAAACTAAATTTAGGTTTTTTATAGCACTGTGGCATATTTGGAAGCATGGCTTCTACATCCCTATAATTCCAATCAATCGGGCAATTACTACATTTATCCGTGGCGGCACAGGCAAAGCAGTAGCTTTCAGCCATCGGCACCATGCCGCCATTAGTCACCCATTCTGGCCAGTCCTTTTTATACTTCCGTCCGTGCGTGTCGGCGAGCCAGTTCCACAGTCGCCTGTGCAGATACCTGTAAAATACGCCGTAGCTCTTGCCGTCACGAATGCCGTTTAATTCAGCATATATCATTTTGCTCCTGTCCATAGTCTACGCTCCCATGTATCGTAGTCGTCCCAGTAGTTGCCAACGATTATCACATCTTCAATTTCTTTGCGCGGGAGCGGCAGACGCACTTTTGCCGCCGCTTTGAAAACGCCTTCAAATAAATCTACCTCAATGCGAAACAAGCATGTTTCCCCTTCGATGTTTTGGGTTATGTAGTCTCCGACAAACAGCGGAATGTGCGCAGAATTTAGGTTCTTTGCATAGACGCCTGTATATCTTTGAACTGTCAGCGGGTCTACTTCTATGGCATACTCGCCGAAGTATACAGCCTTATCCCCAATCGGACTCCCGAAGGGTATCGCTCCCCGCTTTTTCCAGTTTTCGTAGTTTACTATATACATTTTTTTGCCAAACTGTACCAGCTGGCCATAAATGAGTGTTTTCTCGTCCGTTATATCTTTGGGCATGGCGCGATAAAACAAGTCCGGACGCACCACGTAGCTTAAATACTCAATGTCTTTTTCGCTTATCTCCATAGTTTACCCTTCTTCCGTATTTTTTTATGGCGTCTGTTAAAAACCGCTCTACTTCGGCGGCGGCAGGAAGGCAGCTTATCCCGGCAACAATTTTCATATTCTTATCCCATACAGTGACGTCCCACGGCGTCCACGGGCTAAAACGCTCGATAGGCCTATAGTAAACTACTGCCATAATCTCGCCAAGGTCAAGGAATGCCTGTATAAAAAAACGTGCGTTTACAAATTCGTTTATGGCGCCGTTCATCAGCTCCGGTTCACCCACCATATATTTTCTGTACTTTCCCAAGGCATTATCTATATCGCGCTTATAAACGCAGATATGCCTTTCTGTAAGAAACGTAAGCATTTTAACGCCCCCTGAATTTATAGTAAAGCACAGCAGCGGCTATGCTTACGGTTATAGATACGCCCCATAAGATAAAAGGTTCTGCCGCCATGTTATCCACCTTTCTTTACCACGTTACCCTTGACGTCTAAAATCTGATATCGTTTCGCTTTAAGCCTGCTGACAATCAGCATTGCATCTTTTATGCTTTCAAAATGTTCTATCATGCCGTCGCGGCGCGACAAGGCGAACGTCGGGCGGTTATCTTCTTCGATGAAACAAAAGTATCCTTTACGGGGAATGTATAATATATAGCGTTCCCGCTTCTGCCCGACGGCTTTAGATTGCTGGCCGCCGTTTTTTGCGGTGGCCATGCGCCCATTGACATCAAATCTGGCCAGCAATACGCACGTGACGAGTGCCGCCAGTGCGGATAATATCACAGATACTATAACTGTTGTTAAACCATCCATATCGCACCATTGTACCCGTCTCTGTAAAATTTGTAATACACCGGGTTTTCCTCGTTATCCGCTTTTTCGTTCTGATAGTTTAAAATCTCCTTAACTTTGCGGACCGCCAAAGAAAAGAACTCATTATTCAATATCAGTTGACCGTTGATATTCTCGCATTTTTCGCACAAAATGTTATCCAGCTCATTAATAAGCCATGTTTCATCTGGATTAGTGCTTAAAATGCCAACTTTGATTTTTTCACCGCCAACGTAAAACTCTTTCTTATACACGTTTGTCATAATTCGCTTTTTGCCCCCTTCGTAGAAATGTACTGTTGTTTTTCGCGTCATAACTCACACCCTTTCTATGCTTTTATTATACACCCCCCTCTGTATATTGTCAACAGTTTTCTTTCGACTTTACATAAAAAAGCCCCGGACTTCCGGGGCTTTAGATTATTCGCACTCTTTTACGGGTTCTTCTCCTGCTTCTTCTACACATTCCGGGCCAACAGATATTTTGTCTGATTCTTCCGGAGCCTGTTCATCCGGCATATCTACAATCATGGTAGCTATTTTATAATTAACTTTGGCCAGTGCGTCACGTTCTACGGCTGACAAGATAGCTTTGTCCAGCATATCACGCGCTTTGATTAATTCCTCTGCCGTTATCCGGTCTGGTTTTGTAAGGATAGTTACCGCCGAATTCATGCAGGCACTTACGGACCATTCAGCCAAGCTTTGAGCTTTCAGGCTTTCTTTTTGGGTAGTTTGGTAGTTCTCTACAGATAATGCTTTCATGTTTTTTCATTCTCCCTTTTGATTTTATTTACAAGCCGCCATGATAACGGCCGCCGTGGCCACGCCAATAGCAATATTTCTTTCAGCTTTTAGCCGCCGCTGCTGCTTCTTCACTTCGGCGTTGTACTTCTGCAATGATTCGTTGGCCTTGTTCAATAAGTTTTCCGTCTTTTTCTGCTGCTCCAACGCCTTCTGCTGCTCCTGCTTGGATGTTTCCAGCTCGGTCTTTAAGCTCGCTGATTCCTTCTGCAATGCTTGCACTATGCTGTTCAGCTCGTTCGATAGCGCCAACAGCTCGCTGTAACGTTTCTGCGATAGCTGATTGCTGCTGCTCAATTCGCTGAATATCTGCTGTAAGCTCGTCAATTCTTCCTGCGTTATCGTTATCACCCGTCCGCCATCCGGTGACGTAGGCGCCGACGCAGAAGCCGAGTGCGGCAGTGAGCAGATAAGGCAAAGCAGAATACAGATAGTCCTTAAAGCCTTTTTTATCCACACTATCCACAAGTTATACACACCCTTCTTTTTCGCCATCACGGTTGCACAAGGTTATATACGTCCGGATCATTGTAGGTGTGCCAGATAGCTTTGCCGCGGATAACGTCGCCGCCGGGCTTCGTGTATTCGTCCGCCCCAAGGTCTTCCAGCTTTATCAGGTCCCAGCGCATATCAGCGTCGCCGCTATACAGGCCGTATCCGTCCATTTCGGCCCATTCGCTATGCGTCCGGAAGGTGTTCGCAGTCACGCCGAACGGGGCCATTTTTGGTGCGCATTTGGTAATAACGGCGACGATTTTTGCCATAGCGTCAATCTGTGCGAACGTTGGCGGCACACTGCCAAAGTTAACACTGCCGTCCCGGTAAATGATAGCGTCCAGACAGCAGCACATTGATACCCCTATATTTCCGGTATTGCGACCATAGGTATGCGCAAGTACGCTGTCTAATGTAACGCCATTCGGCATTAATATTTCGCCTTCGTCATTTATCAGCAGGTGATAATCGTTAAAATACTGTTTGTATCTGCCAGCTGTCCAGTGTCCAGTTATGGTATGCGCCGAACACGCTCTAGCCTCTGCTGCAATGTCTGTCAGCGTCACCAGCTTGCAATCTTCGCGGCTTATCTGCATATCAATTCCCCCTTTTCGGAAACACTCTATCCAACATATAGTCAAGAACACGCTTGACTGCGTTAGCTATGCTGCTATAGCCCAGCTCAACTAGATTCTCGTTGATACTGGTCATTTCGACCATAAAAATAACCATCGACACGCTCCCCGGCAGAATGTCGGAAGCGACTAGATTTATACCCAATGCATGTATGGGCGGTATGACTTTGGCGGCATAAAAGGCTGTGATGATTGTTGCATTGTAAAGCAGCATTTTTTCAAGTATGCGGCTAAAGCCCCGGCTTTCTAGGTAGCCTTTCTGCCATGTTTCACTCTTAAAAAAGTAATGTATAGCTTTTCGCAGGCTGATGTTTTCTAGCGGGTCTTCCGGCTGATACGTGTCATGGATATACTTTTTACTCAAGTACACCCATTTAAGTATGGTATCAAAGACTATCATCAGCTGCGCTAATATAACAACGCCCCAAAAGTTCGGGCCGAAAATCTCGTTTCCAAAAGTCCATATCACTACGGCATACGCCCATATATCGACCTTGAAAAATCTATCTAAAACATATCTGATGTTGTTCCACGTTTCAGCCATGATAAAGCCCCCTACGATTCTTTTTATTTATTATATCGTAAGGAGCAACGCAAAAACAATTCGCAGAGGACTAGCGAATGCAATTTACCTTGACCGCCACCCGCATTTTTTACATTTTAAATCAATAATAGGCGGATGACACGCAAGCATAACTCTCTCTACGTCCTTACTTTCACAGGCCGGACAACAATAAAGTCTCTTAGCAGCGTCCATACACGCCAGCGAAAATCTACATCTCTGCTCTTTGTCGGCGTTAAGTAACGCTGTTATAACCTTAGCTGTTTTCTTACTACTCAACTTTAATATGGGCTTTTTCTCCGGGTCATCCCCGTCGTAAATAGAAAAAAATACTGTACCTTCTGCAACAACTCTTTCATCCTTAAACATTCAATCACCTTCATTCTGTAGCTGTTTAGCTATTTTTCCGGAAAGCTTTTTCAGACATGATTCACATAGGTATATCTGACTATTTTTGTAAGTGCTTGGGATAAAAAGACTTCCTAAAGATATGCGGCAATACACTTCATATGTTGCCTTTTTCTTATCACAGCAATCACATAGGCCTGCTGCCTTAACCTTCCTGACATTAATCATTTCCCGCTATTTCTCGCATTCCACTTTTTAACAATCTCCAATATGCCATCTTGTATGCTTCCATACAAAACCTTGCCACAGTTTTCGCATTTGATGAAAAAGTTCTTGTCAACTTTAAGTAGTGGCTTTTTGTTCCCGCACTCTTGGCAGGCGTTTATCTTGACATTTAATGTTCCGGTGTTTCTCTTTCTTCTGGTTCTGCTGATCCTGTTGGTAGTAGTCATTTTTATTCCCCTTTCTTGCAGCAAGGCAGGCCGCTTGTGCGGCCTGCTATACACTTCCCTAATTAGTTATATAAATTTTTCTTGCTGCCTGCGTCGTTTCGTTCGGCCTTTAAAGCCTTCAATAGTTCTATCATATCGTCTTCTAGCTCTGTGGACAGTTCTTTGCCAGATTGTATGCTTTCAATTAATTTATCCACAAGCTTCATCATTTCCACGTTTTCCTTATGGTGTTTTAGCGATATCTTACCAAGCTGTTCAATATAGTTTTCAATTCTCGCTTGAGACATGGCCAGAATTTTCAAACTACAGTTATTGTAAATACTATAGCTTTCCTCTGTGACGTCTTTACTGGTAAAGAGATGTAGAACAAAATGCGCGCCTTCGGGTTCTAAAAATCTTTCAAGCTCTTTAATCTTATTGATTATCGCTTCCCGTCTGGTCTCATTAATGCTCATTTTTCGCAACCTCTTTTACCAGCATTTTCTTAAAAGTCTCACCCGCATTTTCGGGGGGGAACTTCTTCATCTACATCATAAAAAGCCCTTTCATTAACTACTGTTCTTTTGATTGCTTCTGCAAAAAACATCTCTGGTTTAATGCCAAAGCCTTCCTGTGCCGTCTGCACTAAATGAACAACGCTATTAACACACCTGTCGAGACTTACACGGTTAGCCATGACTAGATAGCCGCTTACTTCTTCCGTGTCCAAACTTTCAACTTGTGCCAGCGCAATAATGTTGACCCCATATTTTTTCTCTAAATTTAAAATTTCGTCGTTTAAGTTTGAAGCTTCTTCCTTTAGATTTTCTCTTGTAATAATCACAACTACACCTCTTTCAATTTTTAGATATAACCTTTGTCGTCCAACGCTTGAATAACAATGTCTGAATTGTATTCTTGAAGTTTCTTTTTCATCTTAAACCTGTCAATTATCCACCAGATTAATAAGCCGCCACCGGTAAGCAGCATTGCAGCGCCGCCTACATAGTCTTTAATATAGAAGCGGTGAAAGCCGCCAACTCCGAAAAAAGCATGTAAGTGTTTCATCTTTTCCCAGCTTCTAATGTTACGGCTGCAACGCCGGAAGATGATTTCCCGCTGCTCCGGCGTAAGCTTTGCCAAAGCATTTATGCAAAGTTCGTCTAAAGCGTCTTCATAGTCGCCAAACTTGCCAAGCGGATGTTGCGGCTTTACTTCCTTGAGCTGTGGAAGTTTAGCGTCAACATTGCCGAACGACATTCTTAAATAGTCCAATCCTTTCATTTCCTGACCCCCTAACTGATTACTCAAAAGAGTAACCGTTTTTTTCTAAAAGCGGATATCCTTCATCATTCTTACTGGCGCATAACTTGCCGTTAAGGCCTTTGGGAACGTCACTAATTATCTTTTGCGCCCGAAGAAGCGAATATCCAACATTTTTGTCACGCTCTTTAAAAAATTTTTTCGCCAGTGCTCTGGCCTCGCTGTAGTTGTAAGCGAATGTTACTACACTTTCTAGGTCTTCACGGTTGGCCACGCTCACGCAGTAAGCGTTTACGTAGTCATACTGTTTTATCATTGGCAATTACATCACCTCACAATCATACCTGAACGCCATATGTCGCGCTCAACAATAGCCTCTGCCAGTGCCCCGCCGTAACTCCACCCAAAAGAGATAACAGCTGCGGCTGCTGCCAGCATAATAATTGCCAGACAAACTAACAAAAACATCTCTTTTTTCTTCATTCAATCCACCTTACTAATAAATATACAAGCCATATTCCATACAGGATAAATATAGCAGCCGCTATATCACAGCTTAATATTTTTCGTGCTTTCTGTACGATTCTTTTGTTGGGTCTCGTCTATTGTTCCCCCTTTCTATGTCTATATTATATACCCCCCTGCGTACATTGTCAACACTTTTGTTTTAAATTTTTCTCCCTGTCGATATATTCACTATATCCCGGCTCGTCTTCCAGTCCCTCGAAAAACTCTGACACAGTCATTCCCAAGCCATTAGCAACTTTAGCGATATTTTTCATCGACAATGTTTCTGTTCTGCCTACTTCAAACTTGGACAGTGTGCCATATCTTACACCCGAACGTCGTGCAAGTTCAGCAGGCCAAATACCTTTCTTGCTGTATTCGCTGTAAATCTTCTTAATTATAAACCGATTAAGCGGTGTAGCTGCTTCCAGCTTCTTTAGTAGTAACTTTCTGCCTGCTGTCCACTTGGGCAGGACTTTGAAAGTATCTTCATATTTTCTCTCTTGATTCATTTTCTGCACTCTCCTTGCGTGTATCTACATAAGTATATATTAATACACTATAGTGCATTTGTCCACAGGCTTTGATGGTTTTTGATGTCCCTGTTTGAGCTGGCAGGCAGAGATACCCCTTACCACGAAAAAGACAAATGTATATATGTCTTAATCGCGTAAGATAAGAGGTTTTCTATAAGTATAGGCTAGGTAGTCCCCGCCGTCGCTGTATAGTTTTTTTGGCAAATACTGCATATCATCACTTCTCTACGTCCTAGCTCCATGCTTTCCCCCCGTGCTCTCGCACCCGTAGCCGCCAGCCGTGCATTTTATAGGGTATGGCTCCCTAACCGCTGCACACGGTACCACGATAGGCCTTTGCCGTCTCGCCTGTATAGGCCCTTTATCATAACCTATACAGCACATGTACTTATATCTGCGCTCATACATGCGGGGCAATGATTTTATATACTCGGCACATTGCAGGACCAACAGTTTTTTATACTAGGTCTGTGTTCGCCTAGTCGCTGTTAAGCGGTTTCTGTTATTTAGTTTTAGATAAAGTCGCCATTCGCTTTTATATAATTGTTGACAATAGATGTTGATATTGATAGAATAGTTACAGAAGCTTAAACCGGCCCTGTTTTGGGCAAAACTAAAGTAGGCTCCATGTCAGATTTTTTAAAATCGAGTTCATGTAGTTGTAGAAGTCATAAACCGGTATACACTGGCCTTATGAAGTCACAGTTTGAAGTTTTAAACGGTTTGAAGTTTTAAATTGCTCACCAAGTATTTAAAACGGCTTCTATTTTTTTATGCCTTTTTAAATTGTAACCGCTGCCGCCGGATGCGTCAACCTTAAATTTTTGCCAATCGCTACCCCCCCAGCTCCTGAAAGCTAGGTTTTGCGCCGTTTTTCGCGGTTTTTCTCACCTGAAAAAATTTATGTTGACACAGCCCTGGTTTGGGTTTAAAATTTACTTGTGCAAACTCCTAAAACTATATTATTTCTCAATTAGTCTGCGCTTTGATACAGGGACCCAGAACAAGGGTAGTATAAAGCGGTGTTCCAGACGGGGAAAGCGCCATCTCTGGTTCGTACTCGGAGAATGGCGCTTTTCTTTTTATGTGATATATTAATAACGGTAGCTAACTTGTCTGCCTCTCTCCCTTCATTTTTTTCATTCTTCCTCCGGTATAATCTCGGCTGCTTGTCGGTCGGGATTATATTTTAAAATTTATTATATACCCCCTCTTGATTATTTGGTATTAAAGTTGTATAATTATATCAAAGGCAGGTGAATGATTTGAATAAAGTAAGTAAAAAATGGATATGGATAGGCCTATTGTGCGTGGCCTATGATAGTTTTATCGCTCGGCCGTTCTGGCGTGTGATTGACACTTTGGCCGATGTATTGTTTTTTATATTAAATCCAAGGCGTGTATATGAACCTGAATTCTGGCTGTTTGTATTGATTCTAGTGTTGGGGGTGTTCTGATGTTAGTATGTCTTCGACACATGGACAAAAACAAAAAGCCTTACGGACCTAATGAAGTCTACGTTGTAAACTCGCTCCAAAAGTTTGTTGCGCTTGTGATGAATGAAAAGATAGGCTGCACATTCCGTCAGCTGTGTGAAGAATACGGCATAGCGGGGCAGGATTCCCCACCGCCAGACGTTTACGCAATGGCGATTAAAGAGGCTTACTATCATCACGGCATTGAGCTTAAGATATCGAATAAAGGGTAGGTGATTGTTTTGACTGATGAAATCAAGTTTCCGCTGCTGAAAGCCAGCGATATAGATGTCCGTATCGACGACCTGCGGGAGATACACTATAACGGCAGCTCGTACATTAAATGTCGGCTGCTGCTTTATAAAAACGCCCGTGTTGATATGAAGTACCTTGACGCAATGTTTGGGCCGATGAACTGGCAGCGCAAACACACGCTGATAAACAACGAGCTTTTCTGTTCGATTGAGGTATGGGACCACGACAAAAAATGTTGGGTCTGCAAAGAAGACGTAGGCGTAGCGTCCAACTATCAGGCAGAAAAAGGCCGTGCGTCTGACTGCTTCAAGAGGGCCGCTGTAAATTGGGGTTCTGGTCGAGAACTTTATACGGCGCCGAATATCACATTTAACTTGGCCCAGAACGAAGCGTCTATAGACGGTAAAAAAATTAAGGTCGCGTTTGGGGTAAGCTTCCACGTTGGGCATATCGCCTATAACGAAGATAGAGAGATTACAGAACTTGTTATTCTGGACGCCCACGGCTACGGCCGTTTCTTCTATCCGGCCAGTTTAAAAGCGTCTTATCTAGAGCAGCACCCGGAAGCGGCACAAGCACCTGTACAATATACTCAAAAACCTGTACAGAACGCACAGGCTGCCCCTAGAAGCGTCCAACCGTCCCCACAAGGGCAATCACAAGCGCGGCAGGTTACGCTGCCCTCTAACGGCAATTCTGGCGCTGTAAATGTCAGAAGCGCGCCTAGTCCGTATATGTGCTTAAATTGCGGTGTTGAGATATCGCAAACTGTGCGCAGGATATCAGTAGAAAAGACAGGCAAGGCGCTTTGCATGTCTTGCCGTAATAAAGCATTATCGAATAAATAAGGAGTGATTTAAGTGTTTATAGCAGGTTGTGTCTGTGAAAACTGCGGTAAATTATTAAAAACGAAATTTACTACTATGGGAAAATTGATAACCTTTGCCCGTGATTCTGGCTGGTCGGTTTCTAATCACCGCCAAGGACCGGACGGGAAGCGAATGTATACATACTGTGATGACTGCCGCCAACCGGGTATAGGTCGGCCGCTGGCCCGGAAGAAATAATAAAACCCCTCGAATTCGAGGGGTTTTATTTATGCCGTTTTCATTTGACTTCTGCCTTTATATTAATTCGATTACGCAGAAAGGATAGCACGTTTTCCTGTAACCAGTAGTACCGTGTACCCCTGCTGCTATATAGTACCTTGTGCGGCACATCTTCCCGAAGGTCTTTTTGTAGCTCCTTACAGCGCTTTCTAAAGCGATTCAGTGTTATATCAGGCTCGAACGTATTAAGAAAGTGCCTAATCAATCGCCCAGCCTGTACGCCAGATATAAAGTCCATTTTTTGAAGCTCTTTCCGGCGTTGTATCTGTTCTTTATAATCATAGTTACGCAAGCTTACCACTCTCCCCAGATAGATTCTATCCGCTTATTCTCCCGGTCCTGATAGTCTAAGTATTCTTCCAGCAGGTCCCTGTCACTACAGGCTTTCATCTCTGCGCGCAGCTTTTTCATTGCGCTTTGACCGGGGGGGCTTTCAACGCCATAGACGCGCGTCACGGATTGCGCTAGCAAATAGGCGTCGTAGGTTTTTTCAAATAACTTTGCTTTGCTTTCTGCGGTAATCATGGCGCTACTCTCCTATTGGTTTTCAAAGTATCCCGGCTTATACTCCCGTTGCAGCCAGTGATAAAACGACAGTTCACATGTATGAAATGCCTCGTTGTTGGGGTTTACCATACGCTCGTTGCAAACGTCGCGTATAGGACATTCAAAACAATCCTCTATAGTTGTTAGGTTTGACAAAAATACCCCCAATTCTTCCGGGGGCATTGTACGTATTTTGTCCAAGTTAGTCATACTACTTACCGTCCTTCCCTGCGCACTCTTTGCACAGCGCCCCGCTGGTATCAATTAGTACAACGGTATCTATATCAACCATTTTTCCACATTTATAGCATGATACGCTCCATCCGTGCGCTAAAAGTGCTTCATCGGGCACTTTCCCATTTTCCCAATATTTATCAGCCCACGGCAGCCGCTCAACTTTGACGTCTATAAAGTGTTCTCCCATCATATCAGCAAACGCTGCTTTGGCTTGTCCGGCCGTGTTTGCAAATGTAATTCCTGATTCTGCGTCGTCGCCTATGTATGCGTAAGCCTTTAGTTTCATTGTTCATCACTCCTTTGTCAAACGCTGGCCGCAAAATTCGCAATAGAAAGTATCATCATAAAAATACCCGATATCATCATCATAGCCGAGAATTGTTTTGCAGTGAGGGCAAACAATTTTCCCGTCCAATAACATATCAATAGTCATTGGAACGTTTAATACTCTGCTGACTGTTCCTGCGCATTTATCGCATAAAGCAATGGTATTTGCGGCATTACTACCGTCGGCAGCCACTCGAAGCGTTTTTACATTCTCCCTTGAGCGACAAACATAACATTCTTCGTCATGTTTAACTTTTACGTACTCAATCAATATAAACACATCCTGTCCTCTACTGTGTACCACTTCATACAGCCGATATACATTAATTCCAACAGTTTAGTTTCTTTTATAGGCTCGACGCTGCGCCTAATGGTAGCCTTACGACGTATCTTCACGCAGCGTCCCCTAAAGTTTCTGACTGTCATTATTCCGGCGTCGCTTTCCATGAGCAGCCGCTCTATTTCTTCACTGTTTTCTGTATATAAATCAATCGGAAAAATATAGTAAAACTGCCGAACGATATCGCTGTTATGATAAACTTTCTTTTTCCGAAACATAACGACGCTTATTAATGTAAATCAAATCAGCTTCATACCTAGCCCCGGGACTTCCCATTGTGATGTTAGGCAAAACTAAATTATTATTTAGTAATCCGTATTGATAGGCGAAAAGCTTTTGTATTTCTGTTTCAGTCATGTTAATCTCCTTTTGAAACTATGCCCTGCATAACGTATAGTGCATTAGGTAGAGCTATTCCATTGCCCCACATCTTGTACTCTGCACTGTCGTTGTGCAGTTTGTTATACCATGAGAGCATTTGTGCTTTAGTGTATTCTTTTTCAGATTTACCGTTGATTTTGGCATAGGTGTTTCTTACTTCAAGCCAAAATTTATATTCTTCCTCTGTAAAATCTTCTTTCTTGTCCGGGTGTCCCCATTTATCCGGGAAGCCTTGTAGCCGTGCACACTCTGTCGGTGTTAATCGGCGTACAATGTAGTTAACACGTACAGCTCCGGAGTAGTTAAGGCTCTGCCCACCGTTGGGCTTGGCTTGTAATGTGCCGTATATATTGCCCGTCTCACGCAGGTTACGGCAGCCAATAGCGGCTGCTATCGGTTCTTGCATTGTATAGCATACAGCGTGTCTATCTGCTGCTGTGAGAGTATTCATTGGGTCACCAGCCTGCCCAACTCCGAGCCCGTTCCCTTTTCCGTCTTGTTTTTGTCCACGCTTGCCACTAAATCTAGTAGCTTGGTCGTGTATTGGGATTGTCTCGCAACATAACGCCGTGCAATCTGTAACACGGTTGTTATGATCTCCTGTTATAGTCGGTACAGTTTCACCGGCGCCGTTGCCTCTTGTATCGTAAACAAGAGTTTTTTTATTAATAACGCAAGGCACATTTCCGTGCGCTTCGGCCCTTAAAGTAGGGCTTTTACCATCAGTGCAGACGCTGATTTGCTGACCGCCTTGATTTTTCGACGGGTCAGGATACCCTGTATCTAAAGTTTTAGCGATTTCAACAGCACGGCAACCGCTATGCGGATTTTTGCTTTTCATACTATTCGAGGACAAGCTATCAAAACTATATGCAGTTAAACATTTTCCCGCTCTATCGATGCCGTTTCCTTGATGGCAATATACGGCTACTGGTGCTAACACTGTCGGTGTACAATCTCCGCCGCCAGAAGTCCGCAAAGTTTGTGCAAGTCCAGGCAAAAACGATTGATTATACCTATCTACTCCGCCGATTGCTGTTCCAACGCTGTTTTTAGCACATCTGGCAGTTTCTTGCCCCTGCGTTCCGCTCTGCGCAGTATGCCCTCGCAAGCCCTCGCGCTTAAATAGTATTTCTCCGGCACGTCCGCCTCTAAAATCTGCGACAAGGTAGATTCTACGGCGACGTTGGGGCACTCCCCAGTATTGAGCGTCAAAAGTTCTGTAAGCAACGCTCCATCCGTTTCCGCTGATACAGTCGGCATAGGCCCAGCCAGCTTGCGGAACCGCAGGCATAACGGCGTTCGGTTCCGAGATTCTAATAAATTCTTCAAGGACGGTTCTAAAGTCTTCTCCTTTGTTACTGCTGAATGCTCCGGGGACGTTCTCCCAAATAGCGTACCTTGGATAAACTCCATTTGTTTTATTCCTCATTTCTTTTATAATTCTTATCGCTTCCATGAACATTCCACTTCGGGTAGTTTCGTCGTCGCCAGCGGCTGTATGTTTCAGCCCTGCACGTTTGCCTGCTACAGACATATCTTGACAGGGACTTCCAAATGTTATAATATCGACCGGTTCTATTTGGTCACCTTTTATATTTGCGACATTCCCTAAATGCTTCATTTTAGGGAAACGGCTTTTTGTTACTGCTATGGGATAGGGTTCGATTTCTGACGCATAAACAGGCTCTACCCCACATATCCCCCCCGCCAAAGGAAAACCGCCGCTACCATCAAACAAACTCATTAGCTTCATATTATTTCCCCGTACTGCCGAAGCCGCCAGCGCCCCTGTCGGTCTCTGAAAGCTCGTCCACTACCACGAATTCAACATCTATATTACGCTCAATGAGCATTTGTGCTATACGGTCGCCTGCTTTGATGTGTTGAACTGTGCACCCACAGCCACCCTCATACGAAGCATTTAATTTACTTTCATACATAGCTTTTACTTCTCCTCTGTAATCGCTATCAATAATACCGCAGCTATCCGGCTGTCTAAGGCCAGTTTTTAGGCCTGTGCTGCTTCTTGGAAATATCTTTGCATGATATCCGGGCGGCAGCTCCAACGCAAAGCCTAGTCCTATCAGTCTAGGGAAATCCTCTACATCAATATCTTCTTTTGCGTAGCAGTCAAACGCTGCCGCGCCTGCTGTTCCTTTGGTCGGCATTTTCCCGCCCGGTAATAACTTTATTTTGACTTCCATTTTTTCATCATCCTTTCAAATTGTTTGTCAAGTGTTATTGATTTCAGTTTAAAAGCAATGTAGACTCTATCTGCTGTTGATACTCTACGTCTTTTTAAAAGAATAAATGCCTTTACTATCTGCTGTGTTCTGATAGTCTTCATTGATTAATCAGCCTTATAACTTGGACTTTCTTCAACTTCCAGTTGTCAGGACTTCTGGTGAGAATGCCGCAATTGTTATCGTCACTCTGAACAAAAAACGGGCAATCTGTACAGACTTTGTATTTAGCACATTCGCTCCCTAATCCTTTTCCCGGCCATAACTCCGGAGATGTAGCCCTGCTTCTTTAGCTCCTTGATTCTTTCATCTGGTGAAATCATTATATCTCTCCTTTCTTTTTATCCCGTTCGAGAACAGCTACATAGTCACGGCCATCGTGAAAAACATTTACGATACTCCACCTGTTAAGGTCATATGTTTCGTTAATGGTTCTAATAAGCTGTTCAATCCACCGGTGCGTTAAACACGTATATACTTTACCCATTCGCCTTTCTCCCATCTCTACAATTCCAGCCCTTTACGGCCAGCTCAATAGCTTTACTGATTGCTTTCATTCGCCCCGGATATCCGCTTGCAGCATGGTTATACTCAACGTCCGGCATGGGTCCACATGCGTCACATTCTTTGCATTTTACAAACGCATGGACGCCTTCTGAATAAATATAGCCATCGTCCGGCTTGCTGTGGATAAGCACCCCTTCACCGTCACAGAAAGGGCACGTTTTAAGTTTTATATCTTTAAGACTTCATTAAAGTGCTTTCTTTTGACTTCTTCCCAAAGCTTTAGGCACCGTGAAATATTTTTAAACGCTGCTTGTTCGGTTTTGTAAACGCCGATGTATTTATACAGTAAAAAGTCCTCTGCCATTCCGTTAAATATTGAACTCATTACATCGCCAGTCGGAGCAATGTAGTAGTAACGTTCTCTGAACGACGGACAAAAAGGCTTCTTTTCAATGAAGTAGTTTTCCCGTAACAAGTCGATAAGCGCAGCTTCTAAAAGCATAGCAGGCGGTTTATCTTTTTCGTTCATTACGACGGCTGTTAATATTCCGCCGTCAATGTCTTCTATCTTATAACGGTCAGCAAAGCTGATTAGTACCCTATTTCCGTCTAAGTCTTTTATAAAAAATTCTTCATTGACTGATAACTCGTTATCAGTCATAAATTGATTGATATACTTACCTAACATCTTTTCACCCCTTCGTAAATTCGCAGCGATTCCTTTTCTACCGGGACCCAGTAAGACAATATGCACTCGTCTTCATCACACGCCATGAGTTCGCCTATAATGGTGGGAATACCGCTAGTGCTATAGCAGAGATAGCCATGTACAAGCCCGCCAGCGTATTTATCGCCTAAAGCACGTTGTATGCTTTCTTCCAGCTCGTCTATGGGCTTGCCAGCATAGATACATTTACCCACGTCGCTTTTCAATTGTTGTTTTAATGTTGAATACTTCTTGTTGAGTTGGGCCAGTCGATACCGTTCAGCGTTCAAGCTCTGACAGATGTTTTTGACCAGTTCAGCCGGGAGCTCAATTTGTGCGTTCTCCCCGAAGTTTCTAACTGCTGTTTTAGCTCGGTTTATAACGCCCTGAATTATATCGCTTTTTACTTGCACGTAATCACTCCTTTCTATGTTCTATGTCTATATTATATACCCCCCCTGCGTACATTGTCAACACTTTTATTTCGATTAGGCGCAAAAAAAGGCCCCGAATTTCGGGGCCTTTTCTTTATTCGCTTTCTGGCCAGATGTTTGGCCAAACAATCGCTATAACGTCCTTGACCGTTTCGGCCATTTCCACCTTGTTACGCAGCGCATAGAAGGTGTTATATGCTTCCGTCTGCTCGTTGCTGCTAATAAGCAGTACGCTTTCAAAGTCGGACTTCGACAACATCACCCATACACTGTTACCTTCTTCGTCCTTGACCCCAAAGCCCTGCTCTCCTTTTATTTGAGCTACGCTATAGGCCGAATTGAATTTATTGATATCCGCGGCGGTGCGGTCGAAGTAAAATGTCCTGTCGCCCTGCTTGTACTTCGTTGGCTTATCGCGCAGGAGCTCATAAATCCCGTACAGCTCGTTAAGCTTGATACTTTTCGCTTCTGCCAGCGACACCATTACTTCCTCGCGCGTTACGCCCAGCGCAGAAAGTTGTTCATCCGTCGGGTTGTCCGGAATGGAAACGTTGAATAAATCCGGCAAGCGGCGTATCTGATTTAACAGCTCATACTGCTTGCCCTTGTAGTAGTATACGGTTCTTGTGTACTTCATATTCTCACCTCTTATTTTAGCCGCTATATGGCAACGCTACCACGTCACAGACTTGGATACTAAAGCTATCCGTATCATCAACGATAGCGACCACGTTAATGATGTTGTTGGCATTCCCCGTCAATGCCGGAGCTACTCCCTTCGGGTAGTAAACCGTTGCACCGCTCGGGAACTTCCATGTAACAGTAGGTGCAGTTGCGCCAGTTGGAATCCAGAAAGTCAAAGTTTTACACATGTATGGCGTGCTGCCTACAGTGGCCTTGAAGTTCATCCCCGAAAAATCCATCGTAAGACTTGTTGCGTTATTTATTGCGGCGTTAATCAAATAGATGTTAGCCGCTGATTGATAACTGATAGTATTACCAGTATTCGGCGTTGAGTAGTAAGTGTTCTCGGCCGTGCCGCAGAAGTATAGGCAGTTTTCGGTGTTATCCGCACTGATAACGCCATTACCAGCGCCCCCTTGACTGCCGACGTATAAACGCCGTGCAACTCTTACGTCTGTAGAACTGGCAGGACATTGCAAAGCCCAGCCGCTAGTGCCTGACCCTAATTCTAGGCCGATACTAGAATTTCCCGTGCGCAGGTGCATTGCTATTCCGTCACAGTCCAGTATGTTCTGACTAGCATTTTTTATCGCGAAATTTGTGCTGATTTCACTGGAATTAATCATTACTTCACTTGCTTCAAAAGCTGCTTTATGGCTGTTACCGTTAAATTGGGCAGCAATCATATTCCCGTCCAAAATTTGCAATGGATAATCGCCAATAGTAGCCTTTCTAATACCTACTGATTCTAGTAGAGTGTCGCTTCCTATCTGCACGATATTCGGATAAATAGTAGCTTGGCTAGTAGTCAATACAGCTAGATTTCCGTCTACGCCGTCCAGCAATTCAAGCGGCTGCCCTTTTTTAGTGTGCAAGGCTAAACCGCCGCCAGATTCGCCAGTAATATACGCACCATTAGCACCACTTACACGGCCGATATTAATTTGACCGGTTGAACTTTGACTTGTCAGGCTATCCCAAACATTTAGTTCGTTGCCAAATGTTGTTTCATTGGCAAAAGTATTAAGTCCGGTGAAAGCGTTATTCCCCGCCGCCGTAACGTCGCCGCCACCAGCCCCGGCCACGCTATCATCAACATACTTTTTGGTGACTGCCTGCGTGTCGGTAGTGGGAGTGGTAGACG
>ERZ826396.638-NODE-638-length-49143-cov-12.237981_pt1 | contig 49143 bp, 35 predicted proteins | sample MGYA00519926_ERZ826396 | MGnify/ENA primary metagenome ERZ826396 (study PRJEB31778, sample SAMEA3449230) | human gut metagenome | biome: human gut; feature: human-associated habitat; material: faeces | place: United Kingdom | collected 2010/2012 ... | reverse complement strand
TCGACGAGTACCTGGAATGGCTGACTGAAGTTCCGACGGCGTAACAGCCGTCGGGACCCGCTGACGCTTGGAGATTCCACCGTTCTGTCGAACGACGGAGCCCGCCGACGCTGCGGGGCGCCGAGGCACGCCGCCTTCGCGCGATCCCGCAGGCTCGCGTACCGAAGTACGCGTCGCCTGCGCGATCCCACGAATTCGGCGCACCTCGGCGCCCCTCGCTGACATACTACGCCAACCTGCGCGGTTGTTTTCGCGCTCCGCGCGAATCGGCGTCGGCCTGGGAGCTTGCGTTCGCGCCTTCGGCGCGAATCGTCAGCCCGGAGCGCTTCCGCTCGCGTCACACCTCTTCCACTGAAGCAAAGGAGCATTCGTGGATCGCATCCTCACCTACGACAGCACGTTGCGCGACGGAGAGCAGTGCGAGGGCATCACGCTGTCGCTCGAGGACAAGCTGCGCATCGTCGAGCGGCTCGATGCGTTCGGCATCGACTTCATCGAGGGCGGCTTTCCCGCGTCGAACCCGAAGGACATCGCGTTCTTTCAGCGCGTGCAGGCCATGCCGCTTCGGCATGCGCGCATCGCGGCGTTCGGCTCCACGTGCAAGAAGGGCGTGGCGGCCGAGGAGGACCAGGGCCTTGCGGATCTCGTCGCCAGCGGGGCACCGGTGGCGACCATCGTGGGAAAGACGTGGGACGCGCAGGTCACGCGCGCGCTTCTCACCACGCTCGACGAGAACCTGCGCATGATTCGCGACTCGGTGTCCTTCCTCAAACGCCAAGGGCTGACGGTGGTGTTCGATGCCGAGCACTTCTTCGACGGCTACAAGGCCAACCCCGACTACGCGCTTTCCTGCGTGCGTGCGGCCAGCGAAGCCGGCGCCGACTCCATCGACTTGTGCGAGACGAACGGCGGCGCGCTGCCGTTCGAGGTGGGTGAGATCGCAGCCGCCGTGGCCGCCGCGTTGCCGAGTCAGCAGCTGGGTATCCACTGCCACAACGATTCGGGGTGCGCCGTGGCGAACACGTTGGCGGCCGTGCGCGCCGGGGTGACCCAGGTGCAGGGCACGGTGAACGGCTTCGGCGAGCGCGTGGGCAACACCGACCTGCTCACCGTCATCGCCGACCTCGAATTGAAGATGGGGCGCGTCACCGTCGGGTCTGAGAACCTGCGCGAGTTGACGAGCGTGTCCCAGTTCGTAGCAGAGGCGTGCAACGTGTCGGTGCCGGCGCACCACCCGTACACGGGCGCGTCGGCCTTCGCCCACAAGGGCGGCTTGCACGCCAGCGCCATCGCGCGCTTCCCCGAGGCGTACGAGCACACGCCCCCGGAGAGCGTGGGCAACACGCAGCGCATGCTGGTGAGCGAGCTGGCCGGCAAGGCGTCGCTTGTGGCGAAGGCGCGCGGCCTCGGCGTCGATTTGAGCGCGCACGCCGAAAAGGTTCAGGCTATCCTCGATAACATCAAGGAGCGCGAGGCGGCCGGATACTCCTACGAGACGGCAGACGGCTCGCTCGCGCTGCTGCTTAAGCGCCATCTGGGCGTGTATCGGCCTCACTTCACGTTGGAGAGCTTCCGCGTCATCGTGGACGATCGCGAGGACACCGGCGCGCTTGCGAAGGACGCCATGAGCGAGGCCACCATCAAGATCCACGTGGGCGGCGAGCGCTTCGTGGCGACGGGGGAGGGCGCGGGCCCCGTCGGCGCGCTCGACACCGCGCTGCGCATGGCTATCGGCGCGTTCTATCCCCAGGTGGCCGACATGGAGCTGGTGGACTACAAGGTGCGCATCCTCGACGAGAACGTGGGCACCGACGCCATCACGCGCGTCGTCATCACCACGCGCGACGGCCGCGACAGCTGGGGCACCGTGGGCGTGTCCGAGAACATCATCGAGGCGTCGTGGAACGCGCTGGTGGATTCCATCGAGTACGGGCTTATGAGAATCGAGGAGGGGTGCCGATGAGCGAGTTGCGCACGTCCGAAGTGGAGGACCTTCTGCGGGTGCTGGCCGCGCTCGACGACGAGGATGTGATCTTCTCGCTGCTGGAGGACTTGTTCACCATCCGCGAGATCAAAGAGACGTCGCAGCGGTTGGCCGTGGCGCGCCAGCTGGATGCCGGCAAGTCCTACGCGGCCATCGAGGAGGCCACGGGCGCGTCGGCCACCACCATCGCCCGCGTGTCGAAGTGCCTCTCCTACGGCGCCGGCGGCTACAACGCCGCCCTCAACGTGCTCGACGATGCGGGCGCGCCGCGCCGCTGAACTGGTTGTCCCTGTCGGGTCGCCGAGTTGGCCGTCCCCGCCGGGCTAGCCGTTCGCCCCCATCCCTTCCATCGGGTCAGCTGCTGCGATTCCGTTTCTTGTCCCTTTCCCGTTGTCGCCCGGATCGGCTGCCTTCCATCGCGGAACTGCCCGCTCCGAGCGACAACGCCCTCCGCCGCTTCGCCCCGACGACGCAAAGGGGAGGGGGCGTGTTTCGCGGGGCCGTTTTCATTCGTGCCGACCCTGCAAAATGCGGTGCGATCGGGCGAACTTGATTCGGAAACAAGCTATTCACCTGGTAATACGAACGAAGCATGAAGATGTGCCGGGGCTTTGGCGGGCTGTTGCGCGTTCGTGATATAGTCGTGGTGCGATTGCAACCGAACGGTCGCAAGAACGCAAGGAGGTATCGCACATGACACAATCTGCGCGCGGCGTGGATCGCCGCACGTTTCTTCTGGGGGCAGCCGCGCTTGGCGCAGCAGCGGTGCTGCGGCCAGGGCTTGCCTTCGCCGATCCCACGTCTGCCGACAAGATGGCCGAGGCCGAGGCTGTTCGCGCACGCATCTTGGCGATGCAGGACGAGTTGGAAGTGGTGTCGGACTCCTATTACAAGGCGCTCGACGAGCACGAGGCCGCCGTCCAGGCGGTCGCCGACGCGCAGCTTCGCATCGACGAGGCCAATGCGAAGATCGCCGATCTGCAGGAGCGGTTGGGCGAGCGGGCGCGCGGCATGTACCGCACGGGCCAGTCCACGCTGCTCGATTTCGTGCTGGGCGCCACGTCGTTCGAGGAGTTCGTCACGAACTGGGACCTGCTCAAGAACATCAACGACAACGATGCCGCCATGGTGCAGGAAACCAAGGACCTGCGCGCCGAAGTGGAGGCCGCGAAAGTTGAGCTTGAGGAGCAGGAGCGCATCGCCGCCGAGAAGGCAGACGAGGCGGCGCGCGTCAAGCAGGAGGCCGAAGCAACCATCGCGTCGCTCGAAGAGCTGGTGGCGCAGCTCGATGCCGAGGCGCAGCAACTGCTCGAGCAGGAGCAGGAGGCCGAACGCGCAGCCGCGGCGGCTGCAGCCGAAGCCGAGGCCCGACGCGCGTACGCGTACAGTTCGGGATCGGCGGTGTCGAGCATTCCGTCGCAAGGCTCCGTGGTGGATTACGCGCTCTCGCGCATCGGCTGCCCGTACGTGTGGGGCGCGGAGGGCCCCGATGCCTTCGATTGTTCGGGTTTGGTGACATGGGCGTATCGGCAGGTGGGAATCTCGGTGCCGCACCAGACCGAGGCGCAGTACTATGCCGCCGCCGCACGGGTGCCCGTCTCGGAGGCGCGTCCGGGCGACGTGCTGTGGATCAGCTACGGCGACGGCTACAACGGGCACGTGGGCATCGCTTGCAACGAGGGCGGCACGCACTACGTTCATGCGCCGACGTTCGGTGCCTTCGTACGCGACACCGACCCCCTCAGCTGGGCCGGCTTCACCCACGCGCTTCGCTTCGCCTAGCCGTGCGCCGCGTTCGCCGTATTCGCCGCGTCGGACGACCGTCCGACGCGGTATCATGCTGCGCGCACGTTTGAATCGGGTCTCGGGCGAAGGAGACGCTATGACCATCCTGTTCGTGAACGCCTGTCTGCGTGGCGAGGACTCGCGCACGCTCGTCCTGTGTCGGGAATACCTGGCCTCGCGCGGCGACGACGTTGCGGAGGTGAGCCTGGCGAGCCTCGATCTGCGCCCCTTCGATGCCGAGATGGTGGCGCGCCGCACGGCTCAGCAGACCGCTGGCGCTTGGGACGATCCTCTCTTCGCGTTGTCGCGTCAATTCGCAGATGCCGAGGACATCGTCATCGGCGCGCCGTACTGGGATCTGTCGTTTCCGGCGGCGCTCAAGGTGTACTTCGAGCATGTGAGCGTGTGCGACCTCACGTTCCGCTACACCGAGGACGCCCGGTGCGAGGGCATCTGCCGCGCGCGCCGCATCACGTACATCACGACGTGCGGCGGCTTCGTGGAAGGGGCGAACTTCGGCTACGAGTACGTGTGCGGCATCGCGAAGATGTTCGGCATCCCCGAGACGAGGTTCGTGGCGGCCGAGGGCCTCGACATCGTGGGGGTCGACGTCGAAGCACAGCTGGACAAGGCGCGCGCTCAGTTGGCGCGGCTCGACTAAGACGACAGGGGATGGCATGAAACGGCTGCTCGTGGTGGTGGACTTCCAGAACGATTTCGTGGACGGGGCGCTGGGCTTCTCGGGAGCGGAGCGCCTCGAAGGGCCCATCGCGGAGAAGATCCGCGCATATTACGATGCGTACGACGAGGTGGTGTTCACCTTCGACACCCACAGGCGCGATTACCTGAATACGCAGGAGGGGCGCAACCTGCCCGTTGAGCATTGCATCGACGGCACATCCGGTCATGACCTGCACGGATCGGTTGCGGGGTTGCTCGACCGCGCGACGGCGGTGTTCGACAAGCCCACGTTCGGCTCGGAAGGGCTGTTCGACTGGCTGCGCACGGCGCAGAAGGCCGCCGAAGAGCTGGGCCGTGCGCCGTTTGCGAGCATCGAGCTCGTGGGGCTTGTGTCGAACATCTGCGTGATCGCGAACGCCGTTCTGGCGAAGACGGCGTGCCCCGAGGTGCCTGTCATCGTGGACGCCGCATGCACGGCTTCGTTCGACCCCTCCCTCAACGAGAAGGCCCTCGATGTGATGGAGGGCCTGCAGATCCAGGTGATCAACCGCCGTTAGGCGCATGTTCGACGGTCCTGCTGCGTCGCGAGATGCGACAGGACCGTCGAACATGCGCATGCGATCCGGACGAAACGATGCGGGCCGCATGCGCACGAAAAGGACCAACGCAGAGAGGTGCGTTTAGGAAATCGCTTCCACGTCGGCTTCGGTGACGGGGTGGGCAGACTCAAGGTTGCCGCCCGTTGCAGCTTGGATTCCGCAGATACGGCCCGTCATGATGCAATGACCAGCTGACATGCCTCCTTGATACATGGACCAGTCGGGGCTGCCGCACAACTGTCCGGCGCTGAACCCCGTCACCCAGAGGTTGGGGATGACCGTGCCGTCGGTGCGCAGCGCCTGATAATTCTCGTTGACGGTGACGCCGGCGCACAGAGCCGACACGCGCACATGCTTGTGGATGCCCCAAAACGGTGCCTTCTCTATCTTTTTCAGGTACTTGGCCTGCTTGCCGAAGTCCGCGTCGAACCCGGCTTCACACAGCTCGTTGTATCGTTCGACCGATTTTTTGAGTGCGTCGGCGGGGATGCCCAGCTTGTCTGCCAACTCGTCCAAAGTGTCGCAGCAGTGCGTGTCGATGAAGCCTTCGAGGACGTTCGCGCCGCTTTCAGCCGAGCGGTCCATTTCCACGTCGGGCATGTACACGCGGATGGCCTCCTGGTCGGTGGGCTTGCCGCCCCACTCGGTGACCTGGGCGACGTAGTCGTCGTCGAAGATCTGCGAGTACCAACCGGGTTTCGGCTGGTTGCGCAGCACGCAGTTCACCTCTTCGAATACGCAGTCTTCGTTCATGAAGCGCTCGCCGTTCTCGTTGACTGCCAAAAACGGCTCGTTGTACATGGGGCCGGAGTCAAAGTCGTGCATCATGTGGGCGTGTCCGACGGGAACGAGGCCTGCGCCAATGGCCATGGACATGAGGATGCCGTCTCCGGTCTTGTTGCTCTGCTTGCGGTCGAACTCCTTCACATCGGGGCAGTAGCGCTCCACGAGGCTTTGGTTGTTCTGGTAGTCGCCGGTGGAGAGGACGACGCCCTTCGTGGCGTTGAACTTGATGTACGAGGAGCCGTTCTTGCCGACGACCCCCGTCACCGCTCCGCTTTCGTCGGTGATTAGCTGTACGCCCGGGGTGGAGTAAAAGAATTCGACGCCCTTGCTTGCGGCCAACTCGGCCAAATGCTCCACCATCGTGCCGTTGTTGTACGGCTTCGGTCCGAACATGATGCTGCGGCGGGCGCACTTCGAGCCGTCGTCGTATTCGGTCACGGCCGTGGGGCGCACCGTGTAGGGAGGGAAGCCCGCTTCGGCGGTGCGCACCTGCGTCCAGCGGATGGCCTCGCCTGAGTACTTGCAGTACGTTTCGGCGAGTTTGCGGTCGGCGCGCCAGCGGCAATCTTCCAGATAGCCTTGGAGATAGTTCATCACGCCTTGCTCGTCGCTTTGGTCGAGCAGCACGCCCGTGCACGTGCCTCCTTGCGCGATGGGCTTCGATTCCTTTTGGAGTACGGCGACGCTCGCTCCCTCCTCGAGCGCCGACAGTGCGGCCGGCACGCCGCCTGTGCCTGCGCCGACCACCACCACGTCGTAAGTCTTTTCTTCGGCGAACTCGGTGATGGGAGCCAGTTCGACAGGCGATTCTTCGAAATCGCTGGCCTGAAGTCCTGCGGGGTAGGCGGCTTCGTCGGTTTGCGCGGGGCTGTCGGGCGTAGATGGCGCGCACCCGGCCAATCCCGCTCCTGTGGCCACGATACCGGTGGCAAACGCTCCCTTGAGGAAGTCTCGGCGGTTCAGTTCCATATCCCTCTCCTTTTCTGTCGGTGTGCCGTCTTGAGCGAAGGGCATCCGTTTTGCCGTTTTGCGCGGTTCTGCCCTGCCCGCCCTTCGAAAACCTATCAGGATCGGCTCGTCCGCTCTTCCTACAAACGGTATGAACTTGCTGATGGACGTACGATTCATCCCGGTTTTCTGATATAAACGTGTCTTGGGGAAGGAGCGGAGATGCTGCGTTCTGTTCATCGGTTTTTTCGGGAAACTCCCGGTGTCATTCTCGCCATCGTGGGGCTTGCGTGCGCGTTCATGGTGCTGGAGATCCAGCGCATGCCGGTGGCGCGTTTCGTGAGCTTCTCCATGTTCGCCCCGCTGCCGTACATCGTGGAAGCGACGGTGATGCTGGCGATTGTCGCTTGGCAATGGGCGCGGCCCGCGTTGCGCCTGGGGGACAGCCGTGCGGTGCGGACGATCGTGGCGCTTTTGGTGCTGGCTTCCACGGGATTGCTTCTTTATGCGCCGCTGGAGGACGATGGCGTGACGCTCGGCGTGCTCATGACGTATCGAGCGAGCACCGGCATGCTCGTGGTGCTCTGGGGCGAACGGCTCGTTTCGCTGGGTGCCCGTCGCGCTGGGTTTGCGGTCGCGCTTTCCTGCATGCTGTCAGGCGCAGCGACTTCGGGTTTGGCGTTTTTCTCAAGTGGGGCGGCCCGTGCGTTGCTGGGCATGTTGCCCTTGCTTGCCGGAGGGCTTTTTGTTGCGTATCGGCCTCGGGTTGCCGAAGAGGGAGCGAAAAGCGGTGCGGACGCGGATGGGTTGCGGCGATCGCTTCCGCGGTTTGCATGCTCGTCGGCGAAAGACCGCGCAGTCGCTGTCGGCCTGGTGACTCTGCCTTTGGTGTGCCGCGGGCCCATGGTGATGTCCCAGTCGTCGTGGATGGGGTTGCAAGGGGATGCCGCCATGTCCTCTCTCATCCAGGCTTCCATAGGGTGCGGGATCGTTTTGGCGGGGTTGATCGCGTTGTTGGTGGTCAGACGCGTGTGGAGCCAGAGCTTTGTTTTGGTGTACGAGCTGTTCGTGCTTCCGGTGACGTTCGTGTCGTTCTACACAGCGCAAACTTCGGACGACCTGTGGTTTCTGCACATGCTCATCGTGGATTCCACGTACAAGGTCACCCTGTTCTACATCATGATGACTCCGTTTCTGTTTCCCGAAAGGCCTCGCGGGAGCAGTGCCTCGGTGTATCTCCTCGCCTCCTTTGCGTTCATGATTGCGATGCGGGCTTTGTTCGTTGGCCTTGAGGGGGCTCTTCCGAAATCTGCGTATGCGGCCCTGACTGCTGTTGTAGTGCTTGCGTCGTTTGTTGGCGGGGGTCTTTTGTCCTTCATGATTCTGCAGCGGCAGTCGGGACGGCGCGAGGCCGTGCGCGCTGCGGCGGCCGAGGCGATGCGGGCCAGTCTCGAAAAGCGCTGCAAAACGGTGGCCGACCGATTCGACTGCACGCCTCGCGAGCGGGAGATTCTCGTTCTGCTCGCGCAAAACTATCGTGCGCCCTACATAGCCGAAAAGCTGGTCGTGAGCCAATCGACGGTGAAGACGCACATGCGCAACCTCTACGGCAAGCTCGGCGTGCACTCGCAAGCCGAGCTGCTTTTGCGATTGGAAGAAGAGGCTGAGAACATCACAGCAGATTAAGGATTCACATGCGCTTGACGGCTCCTCCTTGCGCTGCGCGAGCGTTGTGCGCCGGAGCGGCTAGCGGCGGCGGGCGAAGGCTTCGAGCACGAGCTGGGCGCGGGTGCCGATAGGGGTTCGGTTCTCGGCGAGGAAGCGGGGAACGTCGTCGATGGCTAGAAGGAACGGCTCGATGAACTCGTTGGGTTCGGGCTGTGCGGTGGACACTCGTTCCACCTGGGCGAATACGACGTGCACCGTTTCATCGGTGAGGCCGGTGGACGAGTAGCCCGCCTGCGGCAGCGGTTCAAGCGCTGGTGCGTTCGCGCAGTCGGCTTCCGCGCGCAGGGCGTAGCCCGTCTCCTCGCGCAGCTCGCGATCGACGCAAGCGGCCAGGCTTTCGCCCGGTTCTTTGAGTCCGGCGGGAAACGCGATGCACCAGCTGTTGAGGGGGTACCGAAACTCGCGAATGAGCAGCAGGTTTCCATCGGGCGTCTGCGGCACGATGCAGACGGCGTCCGCGATGGGCTGCTCTCCGCGCGCGTTTCCTTCGAGTTCGGCACGGTAGGCGTCGATGCTCTTGCGCGAGGCACTTTCGTACTCGTACGTCGAGCCGTCGGGCATGGCGTAGGCGAGTACGTACTTCTTGATCCATCCGTCAGACACCTGGCGAATGCCGACGAGCCGGGGAATGGCGGTTTCTGACGTGTTGGATGTGCGAGGCATGCTGGCTCCTGTTCTCAAGTGGGGGCGATGTGGCGTCGAGGCGGGCGGGGACGGATGCCGTCCTATCGGAAATCGAGCACGTCGCCGACGTTCGCGGCGATGCAGAGATCGGCGTGACGGTCGCGCGGCGTTGGCGTGCGGTTGACGATGACGAGGCGGCTTCCTTGGAAGGCATCGATGAGCCCGGCGGCCGGGTAGACCGAAAGCGACGTTCCCGCGATCACGAGCAGATCGGCCTGCGCGATTGCGGCTATCGCCTCGTGAAGCGTGCGCTCGTCGAGGGGTTCTTCGTACAGCACGACTTCAGGCTTCACGATGCGCCCGCACGCGGGGCAGCGCGGCACGCCGTCGGGGTTCGCGGCGCGCAGGTCGAGCAGCCGTTCGACCGAGTAGGGAGCGCCGCAGCCCATGCAGGCGTTGCGCAGCACGCTGCCGTGCAGCTCGAGCACGTTTCGACTGCCGGCTTTTTGGTGGAGCCCGTCGATGTTCTGGGTGATCACGGCGCGCAGTGTGCCGTCGCGTTCAAGTTCGGCGAGTGCGCGGTGCGCGCGATTCGGCTCGGCGTCGAGTGCGAGCATACGTTCGCAGTAGAAGTCGAAGAACTCGCTGGGGTGCGCGTCGAAGAAGCTGCGGCTGACCATCTGCTCGGGCGGGTGCCGATGCTTTTGCGCGTAGAGGCCGTCCGGGCTGCGGAAGTCGGGGATGCCGCTTTCGGTGGACACGCCCGCGCCGCCGAAGAACACCATGCCGCCGGGAGGGGTGTCGGCTATCCATGTGCGAAGCGTTTCTGCTGCGCGCTTCGTCGCATCGTCCATGCTCCTCCTTTCGCGTTCGGCTCGTCTGCGCCATCATACAGCAGGAACAGATGTTTCACGTGAAGCATCCGACGAGGGGCGTGCGCGCACATGCGAGCGATTGGCGGGACGGGACGTGCGCGTCGCAGGGCGCATGCGCGAAGGCGCGCGATGGCAGTGGGCGTGGCAACGACGGTGAGTGCGGCACGCTCAGGCGGGGATGGCAAGCGGCACGCTGGGCGCGCCGCGCGCGGGCGGGTGATGGAAGACGCGGGTGCGACGTGTCCGCGCGGGCGACGGGCGTGCGAACCCTCTTGAGTGGGCTGCTTGAGGTGTGACGTGCCTGGACGGCAGAGTGGAAGGGGCCCATGGCGCGCCGGGATACTTGCACCGGACGAAGAGGAAAGGAATGCGGCGCGCAGCCTTGCAGGTGCGCGATGACAGACGGCCACGCGGTTCGTCTTGCGCGGCGCTTGACGGCCGCATTTCGGAAACGCGGCTGGTGCGCGATAGGCACGCGACCAGCGTGCGACCGACGTGTTGCCAGCATGTCGACGGCAGACGGATGGGCGCGGGTGCGAGGAGGGTCCGAAAGGCCACGCCGCAGCGCGGGGGAGGGGATGCGCTGCGGCGTGCAGAGGAGGGGTGGTTAACAGGGAGGGCGCATCGGGCGCCTCTGAGGGCTAGCCCTCGATGGCGATGGTCTTCTTCTCTTCGAGCTTGGGCTGCTCCTGCTTCTTCGGAACGGCGATCTTCAGCACGCCGTCCTCGAACTTCGCGCGGATGTCGTCCTCTTCGATGTCATCGCCCACGTAGAACGTGCGGCTGCACTTGCCGCTGAAACGCTCCTTGCGGACGTACGTGCCCTTCTCGTCCTTGTCCTCGCTTTCGCTTTGCGTCTGCGCGGCGATGGTGAGGTAGCCGTCCTTGAGTTCGGCTTGGACGTCGTCTTTCTTGAAGCCCGGCAGGTCGATAGTCAGCTCGAATCCGGCATCGGTTTCCTTGATGTCGGTGCGCATGAGCGAGGGCGACATCTTCTGCATCGCCTGCACGGGTGCAGTGGCGGCATCGAAGAACGCGTCGAACGGGTCGGACATAAGCTCGCTCAGCAGGTTGCGGTTCCTCCGCATGGGCATCAACATGGCCATACCAATCATCTCCTCAACGTGTGCGGGACATATAAAATCTAAGTCCCAATCTATGCGGTTTTCTGTACGCTTTCGTTATAAATCGTTTGATTAGCACTGTCAAGCTGAGAGTGCCAACGTTACGGTTTCGTCAACTTCGGCGTACGTTTTGCGTGCGGCCGATGATACGCTGGCGACGCGGCGATCTGCCTCCGGTGCGTCGTCGGCTGCGAAAACGAAACATTCCCGGCATGCGCGCGTCATGAGGGTCGCGTGCTCCGAAACGCCAGAGCGCTCAAGAGGCAGATGCATGCTGCGTGCCGGCATGCTGCGCGTTTCGGAATATGACCACCTTCACCTGGGAAAATGCGAAAATGACCCCACGGGGGTAATAGCCATGAGTGCCCTTTTGCGCGCATGATGCACGCAAAGCCGATCCAAGTTCAGGACGCGGATCCCCTCCCTCTTCCTCGTCCTGCTTGGAAAGGCGATTCGAGAGCAAGGCGAGAGTCGAAAGCACGCAAGGAGGAAAGATGACCGAGCGCGAAGACGGCGCGCCGCAGATGCGCGCCGAAGATCCAGCGGAAGCCGATCGGACGTTCGACATGCCGAATCCGAAGCGCCGGGACACGAAGCGCGGTTGGATCGTGGTCGGCGTGGTGGCTGCGGTGGTCGTGGTGGCTGGCGCGGGCATGTGGGTATGGCACGAGCAGCCCAGCTTCTGCAACGCGATCTGCCACAGCCCTATGGATGCGTACGTGGAAAGCTACAGCGAAGGAGATCCGGGCAAGCTGGTGACGCAGCATGCGGCGGCGGGCGAGAGCTGTTTGGACTGCCACGAAGCAACGCTCACCACGCAGGTGTCGGAAGTGATGGCATGGGTGTCCGACAGCTATCCCATGGACGAGCAGACGGGGCTTCTGGCGACGGGCAAGGAGTTCGCCACCGAGGAGTTCTGCACGAACGACAGTTGCCACAACATGCAGGACGTCGTGGAGGCCACGTGGGGCTTCGAGGGCAACGATGCGGAGTACAACCCCCATTCGAGCCATCAGAGCAACGTGCTGGAATGCGGAGACTGCCACAAGGTGCATGAGACGAGCACGCTGTACTGCGCAAAATGCCATGAGTTGAATCTTCCCGAGGGATGGGAGGCCACCGATGAATAGCAAGCTTTCCCGCCGTAGCTTCCTCAAAGGAGCGGGCGTCGCGGCGCTCGGCGCCGCCGCGGCCGGTGCGCTATCGGGGTGCGGCAACGGGTACGCCAGCGCCGAGGAGGGCAAGAACCTCGCCACGCAGGCTCCCGGCGTGCCCAGCTGGCTGGGCGAGGCGCCGATCATCGACGAAGCGGACATCACCGAGACGGTGGACACCGAGGTCGTGGTGGTGGGCTGCCGCACGGGCGGCCTGCCCGCCGTCATCGCGGCCGCAGAGAACGGCGCGCAGGTTCTGGGCATCGAGCAGTTGTCCGAGATCGCCACGCCGCGCGAGGATTTGGGCGCGGTCAACTCCCGCTACCAACTGGAGGCGTTTGACGAGTTCCCCCAGTTCGAGATTAGCAAAATGGAGATCATGGAGGATATCGTCCGCTACGCCAACGGGTTCGTGAACTACGATCTCGTCAAGCTGTGGGCCGACGAGTCCGGCGCGATGATCGATTGGATCGCCGACATCGTGGAGCGCAACGGCGAGTTCAGGATGTGGTTCGAGGGCTCCATCGGCACGACCGGGCAGGGTGCGCGCGACAGGGCGTGGGCGACGGGGCACAGCCCTGAAAAGCTCACCGACGACGAGGGCGTCACGTTCGGAACGGTGCTTCGCGACTACGCAGAGGAGAAGGGCGCTCAGTTCCGCTACAACACGATGCTCGTGAAGTGCGAGCAGGATGAGGACGGCCGCGTGACCGGCGTCATCTGCCGCGATGTCAACGACCTGCATTATCTGCGCGTCAATGCGAGCAAGGGCGTCATCCTGGCGACGGGCGGTTACGTGGCGAACACCGAGATGGTGGAGGCGCGTCAGGCGTGGAACAACTGCCTGAAGATCAACGTGCCGGTGGGCGGCGCCTGCACGGGCGACGGCATCAAGGCCGCTATGTGGTGCGGTGCGACCATCGATCCCCTCGGCGCGGCCGTCACGTTCAACCGAGCGTGCTGCAAGCCCGACGAAGTTGCCGGAAGCGATCTTCTGGGCAAGTGGTTCTGGTTCGGCGAGCAGCCGTTCCTCAAGGTCAACCTGAACGGCAAGCGCTTCTGCAACGAGAGCGGCCCGTACGACTACATGCTGCATTCCGCGTATCTGCAACCGTATCACACGTACGTGGACATTTGGGATTCCGACTACGTGGACCAGGTGGCCCAGCTCAACGAGGTGGGATGTTGCCGCCTGTATCCCTTCGACAACGGCGCTCCCTCGAACATGCCCATCACGAAGATGGCGAGCGACTTTGAAAGCCTGATCGAGGCGGGCTACATTCAGCAGGCCGACACCATGGAAGAGCTGGCCGAAAAGCTCAACCTGCCCGTGGAGGCCACGGTGGAGACGTGGGAGCGTTACAACCGCTTTGCCGAACAGGGCAAGGACGAGGATTACAACAAAGAGCCCTATCGTCTGACCCAGCTGAACCATCCGCCGTATTACGGCGTTCGCACGGGGGCGTGGTTCTTGGCCACCATCGACGGCTGCCCGGTGAACACCGACATGCATCCGGTGAACGAGGCGGGAGAGCCGATCGAAGGGCTGTACGTGGTCGGCAACGATTCGGGCGGATTCTTCAGTGTGAGCTATCCGAACCTCATGACGGGTTTGGCTGCCGGGCGCACGATGACCTTCGGGCGCCGGGCCGGCATGCTGGCGGCGACAGGAGAAGCGTAAGGGTTTGAAAGCTTTTGGCGTTTCCCTTTTCTGGCGAGCCTCGCCTTATGGCGGGGCTCGCCGCATCTGGTTGGTACAATGACGCCATGAGGTGTTCCAGCAGACATGCTCGCATGATGGAGTTCGTCAAAACGACGACGGCGCTCGCATGCCTGCTTCTGACCACCTCGCTGATGAACGACGTCGTCTTCCCGCGGTTCGACGAGGCGTTCACATACGCGCGCGATATCTCGGTGCTCGCGAACTCCGTCGCGCTTGTCGTCATCGGCTTGGTGGCGACGTTTCGTCCGTCGGCTTTGCGTGCGAATGCGCTGCGGTGGGCGGCCGTTGGGTGTCTTGTTGCGAGCGCGGTGCTGCTGCCTGCGTCTTTGCGCGTGGGCAATGCTGTCGGGTTGACGGTTTCGGCCAGTTTCGCTGCTGTTGGACGGAGCTGGATCGTGGTCGTGGTGGGCATGGCGGCCTCGCGGTTCGCATTGCGGCGCGCGGGCGTGTGCGTTGCGTTGGCGTTTGTCGCGTATTATACGGCGACGGCCTTTTCGTGGGCTGTGCCGACGGCGGCAGGCGTGGTGCTGTTTTTGGTTCTCCCGCTTGCGTCCCTTGCGTTGACGTGGCGCTGTGCGATGCCGATGCTCAAAGCGGCCGAGATGGGCGACGCCCCCATCGATTTTTCCATCACACAGCCTTCCTCGTTTCTCCCGCTGGGCAGCCAGCTGTTCGCGTGCCTGTTTCTGTTTCGCGTGGCATTCGGCTATTCTTTGCGGTTCGGAGAGGTCGAAGGGGTTCCGCTTTCGGATGCCCTCGCCATCGTGCCGGTTGCTGCGGTGGCGGTGGCGATAGCGCTGTCCCGCGCGACATTCCCTGCCGATCTCCTGACGCAGGCGTCGGTGCTGCTGGTGGTCGCCGGCTTTTTCGCGAGCTCCATGTCCCACGACCTCGCGCCGATGGCAAGCGTCACGTTGCTGTCTGCGGGCAACGCGCTGTTTGACATGGTGGCGTGGGTGGTGCTCATAGCCGTGGCTGGGCGCAACGAGCGCGGCGCTTTGGCGGCTTTCGCGTGGGGGAGGGGGTTGACGGGTTTGGGCACCGTTGTGGGCGCGTCGCTTGGCGTCTTGGCGAACGGCCTGGTGGGGGACAGCTCATTTGGGTTCGAGATCGTGATCGGTGCGCTCATCCTCGTGTTCGTGGGTTACGCGCTCATCGGGTTGAAATCTTTTAGCTTCTCAAGCACGATCGAAGGCGTCACGCCGGTTGACGGGACGGTTGCGAAAGCGCCCGAGCGTGATTTCGAGGCGCGGTGCCGCGAGGTGGCAGAGCGGTTCGGGTTGAGTCCGCGCGAGCTCGAGGTGTTCATGATGCTGGCGCGCGGGCGTGACAGGGCGTATATCCAAGAACGCCTCGTGGTTTCGCGCAATACCGTGAAAGCCCATGTCAAACATGTGTATGCAAAGCTCGGCATACACACGCATCAGGAGTTGATCGACCTGGTAGAGGAGTGAAGGGGCTTTGCGGCCGCTTGTCGAAGCTGGTGTTCGCTGGTCGCTTCGCTCGTCTTTGCCGCGCTTTTCGCGTTGCGTGATTGGCGGGGCCGCTCTCAAGCCTCGTGCGATGCCCTATACTGAACGCGAGGAAAAGCGAACGCGGGCGAAAGGGCGCACTATGACCACCATCGGCCTTATCTCGGACACGCATGGACGGCTGCCGGACGAGGCGCTTGCGGCTATGGCCGACGTCGATCACATTATTCACGCGGGCGACATCGGTGGCCCCGAGATCCTTCACGAGCTTGAGGCGTTGGCACCGACGACGGCGGTGCTGGGCAACAACGACTTCGACGAGTACGGCGCGCGGGTGGGGCGGTTCGCGCATCCCGTCATCGACGGCGTGCGCTTCCTCGTGGCGCACTATCCGCGCGACGTGCGGATCGGTTTCAACGGTTGCGCGGGGCTTGCGGCGGGCGATCCCATTCCGCAGGTGTGCGTCCACGGGCACACGCACGTTCCCGAGTTGCTGACCGGCGCGGAGGCGCGTCCGGCATCGTTCTTCCTCTGCCCCGGCGCGCCATTTCGCCCGCGCGGTGGGTTTCCGAAGTGCACGGGCCGCATGGAGGTGGAGGGCGGGCGCGTGCTGGGCGTGCGCATCGCGTCGTTCGACGGCCAAACGGTGTTCGCGGTGGGCTGCTTCGACGAATCTGCGCCCGCACGCTAGGCACAGAGAGAGGGAGGGCGCTCGCGAAGGCCGCAAAAGCAAATAGCAGTCAAATGAAAATCAAGTGAGACGGCGTGGGCGACTGCCATTGTTTTCCCAGTTCATCTGGGTGTCGGATGCGCAGCCTTCCCAAGGAGCCCCCGAAAAGGCGCCCGCAAAGGCCCCGAAAAGCAAATAGCGGTCAAATGAAACACGCGAGCCCTCTGCCATCCCGCTGCGTCGACAACGGGGTGGCGACGAGGGCGCTCGCTTTCCCTTCGGCTAAGCCCAATCGGGCAAGTACTCCCTGTATCGGGGGGAGGTGTCGGGATTGACCGGTTTGATGAGGTGCGCTTCGATTGCTTCTTTGATGAGGCGGGATATCTGGGCTGCGTTGGAGCTTTTCACATCGAAGCGCTCGCGAAGGCTTTGGTTCGTGACGTGCGACCCTTGCGCATAGCAGATGCAAGCGTGCCAATAGCATGCGTCGAGTCGTTCTTGGGGGGTGAGGTGCTTGAACGGCGTGGTCTGGCGCAGTGTCACCCGCATGCTTCGCTCCTGCTGGATCTCTATGGCGGGCGCGGGCATGTGAAAATGCTCGCATGCGGCTATGATCTTGTCCCAGCCGCTGCCGGCCTCTTCGCAAAAACCAAGGCGTCGAAGGAGGGAGGCCGTCCTTTCGTTTCGCGAGCGCGGTGGATCGTTGACGATGCGGTCCACGTCGACAAGCGGGCTGCCGGGGTTGGTGATCTCGATGCGGTTGTCGAACAGCTCGACGATCGGCCCGGTTCCGGTCATGTTGAAGTCCTGGTGCGTGAGCGCGTTTGCCACGAGCTCGCGGATGGCGATGCTTGGATACGCCCCTCTGGTCACCCTCGTTGCGCCTTGGATCACATCGCGCGACGGGATGATCGCGTCGATGTAATCGATTGCCGAGTCCAGGGTGAGGGCGTATCCTTGCGAGAACTCTCGCTCGCGCAGGGCTCCGATGCGTCCGTTTCCATCGTATTGGAGCACGCGCAGTTTCTTGCGACGGACGGTGGGAATCTTCGAGAGGTCGCGGGCGAACAGGAGGGCTCCAAGGTTCGTGATGGAGATCAGCCCGTTGTCTTGGGCTGCGGCCATGCCCTCTTCAAGGAAGAAATGGGCTACGGTCTCAGGCGATTGGGGCCGGGGCGCGTCGAGCAGGTCGAAGTAGGCATTGCAGTCGAGGATGTCTGCAAGCTCGGTGGGCGCCACATCTTCAAGGGCCACTTGGTCTTCGAAAACTTCCTTTTGGATTTTCTTCCAGAGCTCCGTTTCCCGGCTTGAGCCAGTCTCGAGTTTTTGGGTGCTGCTTCCTGTGCGGATGTAAACGATATTGTCGTACTTGACGGGCTGGTTGAAAGCTGGCCATATCTTGAGGACGACAAGAGGTAAGCCGTTGCGAACGATTTCGTGAAATTCGAAATAGCAGTTGCTGCTTACATGCTGTCGAAGCCACAATTCGAGTTCTTGATTGCCTTTCTTTTTCGTTTTGGGATTGAAGTTCGTGCCGACTATCTTGTGAGAGGAGTCTTCGATTCCCCATATCTTGTAAGCGGCAGGCGCATCGTGAAACGCTGCGGAGTTGGCGAGTGCGCAGATGTCCTTCGCCTCTTCTTCTGCTTGGGAGAAGTTGTGCTTGAATTCGACGTATTCGGTTTCGGCGGGAAGGGAAACAAGGTTGTCTATCAGCAGATCGAGGTTTTGCACGACCTTCTCCTTCGCTTTGTCCTGCATCAGAGCGGCATTGTAGCGAAAAAGCAAGTGAAAAGCAAATAACAGTCAAATGAAAATCAAGTGAAAGGGCGTGGGCGGTTGCCGTTGTTTTCCCAGTTCATCTGGGTGTCGGATGCGCAGCCTTCCCAAGGAGCCCCCGAAAAGGCGCCCGCAGAGGCCCCGAAAAGCAAATAGCAGTCAAATGAAACGCGCGAGCCTTCCACCATCCCGCTGCGTTGACAATGGGATGGCGGCGAGGGCTTGATTGGCGGATGGCGCATCGGCGACGTGATCGGAGCGCTCAATGTGGGCTGCGGTCGCTACTGCATTCGCGCCGTTCGAATCGTCGGTTGTGCTGCGGGCATAGCGTCGATATCGCGGCGCGCCTTGTTTTTGCCAGGGCGAACACCGTGCTTGTTGAGGCGCTCGCCGTGGTTCCTGCCGCATTTCCATTCTTGTCGCCAAAGGGGGGTCCAGGAGGGTTTTATCTGGGGTGATGCGCAACATACTCCAAGATGGGTGACGGTTTTCCTGCCGAAAACGGGGGTTTCCGCACTATTGGGGGATGGATGAAAAGCCTGCGGGGCTTAGCATCGGGGGCGTTGCCGCCCTTGCCGGAGCGAGCGTCGTCTTCTGCTCCCTCCCTCCTTGAAGGCTTTTCCTCTCCAGGAGTTCGCTTCGGCAGGGGCGGCAATGGGAAGACGGCTGGCCGTGAGGCCTCGAAAGGAAGGGGACGAATATGGGATCCTTTGAGATGAATCGACGCGCGTTTCTTGGGCTTGGGGCCACGGCGGCGGTGGCCGCGGGCATGGGGCTGGCAGGCTGCTCGCCCAGAGCCGCGAGCGAAGAGGCGGCGTCGGGCGCTGCGGTCGAAGCGGTCGAGCTTCCCGTGGGCGCGCCGAAGGGGACGCCTACAACAGCCGCCTGGTGCGCTGTGCCTGAAGCCATAGCCGATATCTCCGAGGAGAAGTCGTTCGATGTGGTGGTGGTCGGTGCCGGCATCGCGGGTTTGTCCGCTGCGGCGACGGCTGCTGAGCTGGGCGCATCGGTGGCCGTGATCGAAACGCTCAGCACGTACCAGACGCGCGGCCAGGATATCGGCACGGTCAACTCGTCGTTCCAGAAAGCGAACGGCTTGGAGGCCAGCGAAGAGGATATCAACCAGATGTGCCTTGCATTGCAGCGCTACGCAGGCAACCGCACCGATCAGCGAATCTACCGCGTGTGGGGTCAGCGCTCCGGTGCCGATTTCGACTGGTGGTACAACACCATGCTCGAGCCGAAGGGCTACGGCATCGAAATCCCGCGCTGGCCGATGGAAGTGGAGTACGATCCGGTGGACGGCGAGTGGTTCCCGCAGTTCTGCAACCAACAGGAGTTCACCGCGCCCGAAGGCGAAGAGGCGGGGATGAACGGCGGCTTCCCCGGCGCTATCGGCGAGCTTGAAGCGTATGCGAAAGATCATGGAGCGGAGTTCTTCTACGAGCATCGCGGTCGGCAGCTTGTGCGCGGTGGGCAACCGAACGGAACCGAAGGGCGCGTGACGGGCGTGATCGCAGAGACGTCGGATGGGTCGCATATCCAATTCAACGCGACGAAGGGCGTGATTTTGGCCACGGGCGATTACGGCCACAACGTTGATATGATGCAGGCATGGTGCCCGTCGCAGTTGGAGCTGTCGCAAGAGAACAACGTCTATCCGAGCACGGGCAACGTGGGCGATGGCCATCTCATGGGCTTGTGGGTGGGCGGTATGATGCAGGCCATTCCGCACGCCTACATGGCGCACGGCACTCCTGGCATGCTTGGCTCCGATCCGTTCCTCATCGTCGACATGAACGGTCGGCGCTTCACGAACGAGGACATTCCCGGCCAGTCGTTTTCCGATTTGGCCGAGGAGCAGCCTGGCGTTGTGTTTTGGCAGATAGCCGATGCGAAGTACCCTGAGCAGATGAAATGGTCCTCGCCGACGCATGGCGCGCAAATGAGCTTCACCGGCGACATCGATGCTTGGAATGCCGCTATGGAGACGGGCGATAAGGACGCTATCGAATCCATGCTGACCGAGCAAGGGGTGAACCTCCAGCACGCTTGGACGGTCGAGGAGTTGGCCGAGGGCATCCACGTGGACGCGGCCACGCTGCAGGAGACGCTTGACCGCTACAACGGATTCTGCCACGACGGCTACGATGCCGATTTCGGCAAGCAGGCCAAACGTCTGTGGCCGGTGGAGAACCCGCCGTACTTCTACAGCACGAGCGGTCAATGGGCGTTCATGCTCACGATGGGCGGCCTCAAGGGCACCGAGAAGGCCGAGGCCATCGACCAATGGGGAAACCCCATTCCCGGTTTGTGGATGGCGGGCAACGTGCAGGGCATGCGTTTCGCCATCGACTACCCCACCATCGTGTGCGGCCTTTCGCATTCGCTGTGCCTGACGTTTGGACGCGTGGCGGCCGAGCAAGCGGTTGCGGCCGATCCGGACGTTACGGAGCACGAATCGGTGTACCGGGAGTGGAAGGAAGCGAACCCGGATGCCGACGCCGCTGGTGGTGCGGCGGGTGCAGGTGGAGCGCCGGCGGGTGGCGGCGCTCCTGCAGGAGGGGAAGCTGCAGGTGGCACCCCGGCAGATGGTGAGGCTCCCGTTGCGGGCGGCTCGACGGAATAGAAACTTCGGCGTTATTTGCCTGATGGGACGCAGGGCCTGGCCGCATGGCTGGGCCCTGCGCTGCGATGGGGGAGGGATGGGCATGTGGGTTGTCACGCGCATGATGCTCTTCTGCTATACTCTCGGCCAAGAAGGCCGAAAGAGGTTCGGGCGGGTTTACGCCCGATCGGGCTTTATGCGGAGGGGCTTGATGGACGCGGTGAAGATGATAGGGGATCAGCGGTTTCTGCGTGCGGCGGCGGGGTTGGCTGCGTGCCTTGTGTTGTTCGGCGAGGGGTCAAGCATCAGCAGTCGGGCGGGCATTGAGACATTCGCAGTGATGACCGGAACGAATCCGCTTTCCGGCGGCATCACCATCATGGCGGCTTTCTTTGCGGTGGCTGTGTTCTCCCAAGCGGCGGGGAGGCTGCTGGCCACGAAGTCGTTCCTCGTAGGGGACGGTGTTGCGAATGCAGCGGGGGCGGTTCTGGTGCTTTCGGGGGCGATCGGGATTCCCGGTTCGGAGGTGCTTGCTCCTGCGGGCGGTCTGGCAATCGGGTTCAGCTCGACGCTTTTGCTCGTGCGTTGGGCCGATGTGCTCGTGCCGCGAGGCGCACGGGAGTCCTCTTTGTGCTTGGCATGCGCCATGCTCATGGTGGTGGCGTACGACGTGCTGGCAAAGGCGCTTGTTGACATCGCGTTCGCGGTGTCGGTGGTGGTGCTGTGCGCGTTTTCTCCCTGGCTGCTGGCACTGGCGGCGAGCGAGGGGCGCGGCGAGGAGGAGGCGCGCGCGATCGCGGAGTATCGCGGCGTCGTGCCCGTGTGGTTGTCGTTCGCGACGGTGGCGCTGTACGCCGTGGCTATGGGCGGCGTTCAAGTGGGCGGCGCGGGGCAGAACACGCTGTTCGAGGGCATCGCCGAGCTGTTGGCGTCTGCGGGCATCGCCATCGATGCGGGTATCGTGATAGCGGCGGTCGCTATCCTGCTTGGCGCGCGGTTCTTGCACGGGAATAATATGAGTTTCTTTCGCTTGACCATCCTTGCCTTGCTCTCCGTCGCGCTGTATCTGTCGGCGGCGCTTGCGGCGAATTGGGGTGTGGTCAACCTTGTCATCATGACCGTTGCCCGCATGCTTATTTTCGCTTACGTCTGGGCTTTGTTCTCGACGCCGGCGCGAACGATGTCGCCGATGCGGCTGTTCTCGGTCGGCTGGCTGCTGTTTTTGGTGCCTAATATGCTCATCACGCGCTTGGGGCTTGTCGTATCCGGTGGACAAGGCTCTTCGGCGGCTTTCGAGCTGGCGCTTGCGGTGGCGTTGCTGCTGTTGTTCGTGTTTGAGTTCACGCCGTTGCTCACTAGCCGTTACGCCAATGAGGATGGCGCGGAGAGTCCGGGTGCGGCCGCCGAGCCGAAAGACGCGTTCGCTGCGCGTATTGCGGCGCTCGTCGATCATGGAAGGCTTACGCCGCGCGAGCAGGATGTTCTTGTGGCTTTGGCGCGCGGTCGATCAGCCCAGTACATAGCCGACACGTTCGTGGTGAGCAAAGAGACGGCGCGCACCCATATCCGTCATATTTATCAAAAGCTCGCCGTCCATTCCCGTGAGGAGCTCATGGATTTGGTCGAAGAGGGGATGCCGCGCCCCGATCAGCGCACGGCGGTCAACTCTCCGGTGTCGGAATCCATCACGTAGCCGCCGACGCGCACGTGCGGGGGCATGACGGGATGGTTGCGCACCATGTCGACGCTTCTGCGCACGGCCTCTTCGGTGTCGCCGAACCCGGCGAGCCAGCGGTCGAAGTCGATGCCGCAGTGGCGCGCGAACTCGATGCGCTCCTGCGACACGCCAAGACGCTCCATGTCGGTCACCATCGCCGCTCCGCTCATGTGCTGTGCGCCGCAGTTCGTGTGGGCAACGATCATGATGTCCTCCACGCCCAGCTCGCATATGGCGATCAAAAGCGAGCGCATCACGCTGCCGAACGGGTGCGCCACCTCGGCGCCGGCCACTTTGATGATCTTCGCATCGCCGTTCTTCAGCCCGAGCGCCGCGGAGAGGAGTTCGGTGAGCCGGGTGTCCATGCACGACACGATGGCCAGTTTCTTGTCGGGGTACTTGTCGGTTGCGTAGCGCTCGTAGGCGCGGCGCTCAACGAACGCGCGGTTGTGCGCGAGGATGCCGTCGATGGTGGGCGAGGCGCCTGCTTCGTCGATGGCGCCGCTGTTCGGATTCTGATCCATGGGGTACCTTCTTTCGCGTGAGGCATCATGATAGCGCACTTTGTTCGCGCCCGTTCATATGGTGCGCGGGGTACTTGCGTTTGCGCGATGATCGGAGAGGGGCGAGCGCTCTTCTGCGGGACGGGAGTATGCTTTGCGCGCAGTTGGCCAAGGTTGGGATGCATGAGAGGTCGGGGGCTCCAAAAGAGAGACGAGGAATTCCGGGGCGAATGATCGGAACAGGCTCGCCATTTGCTGCGGAGGCTCCACCATGCCTCCTTGCACCCATGTGCGCGTCATGTACTGCGCGCCGGCTACGAAGAAGTCGATTTCCAAAAGCTCTTGCTCGGTGAAAGATCGACCGGCATTCGCTGTTGCGTTCTCAAGAATGTGCTCCTTCACTGCGCGGCCGCCATGTTCGCATACGGAGTTGTATCCGACGCACCTGAAAGCGTGCACGAAGAAATCCTTGTTCTCCACCAGCAGATTGAACTTTTTGAGGTGCGCTTCGAACAGCCCCTGATCGATGCCCATCCGGTAGAGCGACTTGTTCATGAGGTGATCCCAATACCAGGTGGGAACGTCGAAGATGTCTTGGAAATACAGGTAGAACGTAGCACGTGAAACACCCAACCGCTCGCAAAGATGCGACACCTTCACCTTCTCGAGCGGGCATTCGTGCATGACTTCGGATAGTGCGCCGACAAACCGCAAGCGCGTTTCGATCTGCTTGTGCATGAGAGCCCCTTCCCTCTGGCCACATTGTAGGGCATTGAGCGCATCGTGGGGAGGGGGATGCGCTCGGCTCGTATCCGTGTCGGTCGTGTCGAGCCTGGTCGAACTCGGACGAGCAGGTTTGACAAAATGCGGAGAGTGTCAATTGACATCCTTGCTTTCTCGACAGAGCGGATCGAGTGTCGATTGCGCGGCGATGTGCGCCGATCGTAGACTCGCGGATGGGACAACATCGGTCCCGCAGTTTCGATCGAGGAGGTTTGAGATGAAGGGAACGGATCGGATTTCGAGGCGCGGCTTTTTAACGGGTGCGGCGGCCACTGGCGCGCTTGCGGCTATGGGTGCGCTTGCAGGATGCAGCCCTAAAGCGGCAGACGAGATGGCGCAAGAGGGCGGTGCGGAATCGACATCGTCAAGCGAGGGGACGAAAACCTCGTCGGTGTTCGATAAGCCAGAGTCGGTAGCGGATCAGGTGAAGGAGACGAAGGACTACGATGTCGTGGTGGTGGGCGGCGGCAACTCAGGGGTGGTAGGCGCGTTGGAGTTGGCGCAGCTTGGTGCCAAGGTTCTGCTGATCGAGCAGTCCACGGCATGTACGAAATACGCGGGCGACATCGACGCGCTCGACAGCCAGATCCAGAAAGATTTGGGTATCGAGATCGACAAAGAGTGGGTCATCAAGGATCTCGTGCGGTACGGCCAGGGCAAAGTTGACGAGAACCTCATTCGCCAGTGGGCGTACAACGCCGGTGCCTTCATCGATTGGTATCAGGCGAACATGCAGAAGAAGGGCCTCGACGTCATGGTGGACACCGTGTGCAAGAAGTTCGAGCCCGAAGGCATCTGGTATTCGCCCGCGTCGGTTCACACGGCCTACCAACCTCCGCTCAAGGAGACGGCGAACTCCATGGGGTCGGAGATCGCGATTCCCGCCATGCTCGAACTGTTCGAGGAGGCGGGCGGCGAAGTGATGTACGAGACGACCGCGGTCGAGCTCGTTCAAGATGATTCGGGCAAGGTGACGGGCGTGATTGCGGAGCGCGATGGCGAATACGTGCAATTCAACACCGCGAAAGCTGTCATGCTGGCAACAGGAGGTTTCGGCGGGAACAAGGATATGATGGACGAACTGGGGGTCATGTCCCATAAATTCTGCTCGTGCCACATCGGCACAGAGAACGCCCACGGTGATGGGATCCGCATGGCGGTATGGGCGGGCGCCGACCTCGATTATGCATGTGAGGGAACGTGCAACATCTTCGACAGAGGGTGCATCACGGGAAACGACGAGAACGGGGACATCGGCCTCCAAGGGCAGGGCGGGGCTGACGCTCGGCTTTGGTGGCCGGGATCTCAGCCGTTTTTGCGTGTGAACGCGTTCGGCAAGCGCTTCTGCAACGAGGATGGGCCTTACGACATCGTGTTCAACCAGGCGTGCATGCAGCCGGGTCACTACTGGTGGCAGGTGTTCGACGCAAGCAGCTGGGAAGACGTCGTGGCGTTCGGCACCACCATCTGCTCTCGCGTGGTGGCGGAGGAGGGCGCGAAGAACTGCCTTCTGCTCGGCCAGTACTACCCGTGCACGAGCGCCGAGGAGTGGCAGAGCGTGTTCATCGATCCGAACGTCGAAAGCGGCATTCTGCTCAAAGCCGACACGATTGAGGAGCTTGTGGATATGATGGGCCTTCCGAAAGAGCAGACGCTGGCGACCATCGAACGTTACAACGAGCTTGCGGCGAAAGGGGTCGACGAGGACTTCCACAAGGCGTCATTCCGTTTGACCGCCATCGACGAAGGACCGTTCTACGCTTGCAAGCTGGCCGGTTGGCTGCTGTCCACCATGAGCGGCGTGCGCGTCGACTACACTTACACGCCGTTGACTTCCGAGGGCGATCGCATCGAGGGCTTGAAATGCGTGGGGCTGGACCACGGCGGTTTCTTCAATGGCATGTATGCGCAGTACTATGGCGGTTTGAACATGAGCCACAACGTGGTGTCGTCGTGGCTGGCGGCAATGGATATCATGGGGCAGGAATATCCGGTGCCCGTGACGAGCGCCGCCAACGCGTACAAAGCGTAGCGACTGGCAGAAGGCGCCGGCCTCGGGCAATGCCGAAGCCGTGGCCGATGCGGTCGCCGACATGACAGGCAGTGCGGTCGGCGTGGGCGCGATCGCGCGATGCGCTGCCGCCTAACGCCTTGCGCTCCGCGCATCCTGACCTTCTACGAATAAAGCGAGGCCGCCCCCATGCGGGTGCGGCCTCGTCGGTCGTTTTTCGACGTGTACGCTTAGAACTGCTTGAAGGAGGCCTTCGGACAGAAGCAGATGGGGCACTTCTCGAAGTCGTCGCCCTTGTGGATGTAGCCGCAGACGGGGCACAGATAGAACGCGTCGTCATCGGCGGCGTCGATGTCGTTGTAGGCGGCCAGGTAGCGCTCGGCGTGCACGGACTCGGCCAGCTTGGCGCGGGTGAACACCTGCACGGCCTTCACGTTGCCCTCCTCCTGGGCCTTCTTGATGAACGCCGGGTACATGTCGGACGTCTCGAAGATCTCGCCCTGGGCGCCCATGATGAGGTTGAGGTCGGTCTGCACGCCCTCGGCTTCCGGCGCGGCCGGCTTCTCGTAACCGGGCTCCATCTCGGACGCGAGCTTGTACTCGAGGCCGATGTGGATCTGCTCGGCGGCCGAGGTGGCCTCGAACAGGCGGGCGATCTGGTCGTAGCCCTGCTCCTTGGCGGCCTTGGCGAACGCGGCGTACTTCGCGGACGCGCCCGTCTCGCCGGCGATGGCGGCCTTCAGGTTCTCAAGCGTCGTGCCGACTTCGCAGGTGCCGAAGCCGTTCATGTTGGTGCTGTTCTCGGCGGTGGGGATCTGGTCGCGAACCTTCATGGGTCTTGCTCCTTCTCGTCTGAATTCGATCTCCTCTTATTGAGAATGAATCTCAATAAGTATGATACGCGTCTCCGCATCGCCATGCAAGGGGGTAACCGATCCCCTCCCCGCGATTCGCATAATGTCCACAATGCGGATGAGGCGATGGGGCAAATCGGGCGTTCACGCGCGCTCCGGAATGAATCGGATCGGTGGGATGGAGGCGCGGGCCGTCTCCCTGTAGTTTGCGGAGGCGGTGCTGGGCGCTCGGGCCTTAGTATGGTTCCCCGTGCAAAAGCCTCTTGAAGCCCGGGTCAGCCAAGCTCTCCGTTCTCGTGCTTCTCGATAAGGTACTCGCGAAAATAGGGGAGTTCGAATGCCACCACGCCGCGTCTCCTCTGCCCGATGACGCTCGCTTCGATGAGCCGCTTGCGGTACTGCGCGACTTGCGCCGATGAGCGGTCGAGGCGCGCTGCGAGATCGGCGATTCTGCTTTCGCGCTCGTCTTGGAGCATGGCGCTCGCGAAGCGCACATCTTCCGGCGATAGATCGCGATAGGTCGCTTCGAGAATGCGCGCCCGCAATTCTTCTCGGGCCATTTCGATGCCGCGTCGGAAGTCTTCAAGCGAAATCCGCTCGCTTTCGGGGTTCGCATCCCATGAGCGGTATCCCACGAGTTGCATCAAGAACGGGAACCCGCCGATGGCCTGGGTTGCGATTTCCAGGCCTTCGGCATCGGCGCTGCGACCGTTTTCCTGTATGGTTTTAAGGAGCGCGTCTGCGATTTCGAAATCGGCGATGCGTCCAAGCTCGGTGGTTTGGGCTCGTTTGAGGAAAGAGACTGTCTTTTTGCTCAGGAGGGTCGAAATATGGTGCGGAAGGCCCGCCATGAGAAGGGCAACCTTGCGTCCTTCGCGAACGAAGTGCTGGTAGACGGCGGCGAGCTGGATCATTTCGTCAAGCCCGACATCCACTTCGTCGACGGTGATCAAAACCCCGGTATCGCGAGCTTCCAGCTGTTCGAGTAGCCCTTCCATGCGCGATCGCCAGTTATCGGTCGCTGGGCGCTTTTCTGCGAACCGGATGTCGATTACTTTCGGGATGCCGACCCCTGCGACTGTTGGGCTGTCGTCGGGGTCGATCAGGTGGCCGCTTGCTTGCGTGTGCGTATTTCTATATCGTCGAGCATTCCGGGAAGCGCGGTTGCGCTCGCCGCGATCCATCCCTGCTCTTCTGCCTTGTTGGCGAGCAAGGTGAGCAGCGTCGTTTTGCCCGTTCCTCTTGCGCCGGAGATAATCGCGGTGAGTTCGGGTTTGCGTCGTTCGCTGCGAAAAGCCCGGGTAAGGTCGGCGATCATCGGCTTGCGACCGGCGAGGTGGGCGGGAATCTCCCCAAAGCCTGGGGTGAACGGGTTCTCGATGCGGTTCATGTTCGGATTCTCCCTGATTCCTCTAAGTTTCTCTAAGTTCTTCTAAGCAGTTCTTAGTTTCGCCGGAATGGCGAGGAAATTCAACCCACCCTTCGATCCCGAGGTGCGGATCTCGGGCGAAGTAGGGCGCGACGGCGTCGGCGCGCTCAACAGTCGCAAAGCAGCACTGGCGAAGCGACATGTTGAAGAACGCCGCCTCGCTCAAGTCGCGAATCTCGCGGTTGATCTTGGCTTCCAGAACGAAACCTCCTGTTCGGTTGTAAGTTGGATCGAGGGGAAGCTTGATTGCGCTTGTATGGTGCTTAGATGTTGCTCGATGTCGTTTTGCATGCAGTAATATAATCGACGCAAAAGCATGGAAGGTGCGATATGGCCACAGCAGCGAAGCCGACAACGGTTCGCGTCGATGAAAAGCTCAAGGCGCAGACGAACGAGATACTCGGCTCGGTGGGGCTGAGCTACAACACCTACGTAGTCATGGCGACGCACCAGCTGGTGAACCAGCGCAGGATCCCCTTCGAGACCATCCCGGCGAGCGAGACGCCGAACGAGGAAACCCGGCGCGCTCTGGTTGCCGCCGAGGCGAAGGAGCTGGGCCTCATCGCCGACGACGCCCCGGCGTTCAGCGACGTCGACGAGCTCATGGCGCTTCTTGAGGGGGAGTAGAAACTGGTCATCAGGCTTGTGCGCATGGGGAGCCACGACGAGCTTTTCCAAAACCCGCTGCTCTAAAGACCCATCACCTCCCGCACGATGCGGTTGATCGTTTTGGCCATGCCGACCAGAGGGTGGCCGACGCATACAGAGCGGCGTGATTTGCGGTGATGCATGCTCGTTCGCTTCCGCACGCTTGATCTGCGGGTGCTAGCATCCAAAATCACAACTACCACGAGGCTGCTTCGCCGCTTCGATGACGTCGAGGAGTTCTTGGCGGTTCGTGGCGCCAGTCTTCGCGTAGATGTGCTTGATGTGGGTTTGGACGGTGCTCTTGGCGATGAACAGTTCGTCGCAGATGAAGGGGACGTTGCGCCCCTTCGACAGGAGGCGCACCACGTCTTGCTCACGCTTCGAGATGCCGTAGCGCTGCGCGAACGCTGCGAGCGCGGTCTCGTCCTCGTGGGCGAGCGCGGCAGACGTTGGCGGTTCGAGTTTGAACACGTTTGCGGCGTCTCCCGGCTCATTCGCGAACAGGTCGCCCTTCGTGACCGCCCACAGGGCGAGCGTGAGCAGGAACAGGCCCAGCACCGCCGTGGTTTGCAGCGGGCTTTCCGTCACGGCGAAGATGCCGCCGGAAAGTAGGCGTCCTGCGGCAAGACCCGCGAACAGCGGTGCGCACGCCCAAGCCGCCGCTTGCGCAGCATTCCACGAGAACTTTTGGATGTGGTTGCCTATGATGATCCAGTAGTAGACGAAGAACACGCTGAATCCGGCCGCGACGAGAGCGGCTCCCCACGGGGCAAACGGCTCGGGCGTCCAGGCAATCAGCACCAAACCGAGCGCCATGAGCGGCGGCACGGGCTTATACGCGGAGTTCGAGTCTTCCACGAACCCCTTGCGTCCTTTGTGTAGTGACAGCAGCACGATGCCCGCAATCGAGAGCGCGGCGGCGCGGGCGGACAAGTCGAGCGCGCCGCCGCCCGGCATCTCGATGCCGACCGCTAGCGATGCGAGCACGCTGTAGGTGAACGCGGTGACCAGGAACGATGGAGTGAAGCGAATTAGGTTGGCCTGTGGGTCGGCTGCGTCGGGTCGTTCGGCTTCTTCGCAGCTGGGAAGCTCGGAGGGCTCGGGCAGACAGGCGGTGGCGGCGAGGGGCAAGGCGGCCATGACCGCGAACGCGATCGGCGCGGCAAACAATGCGAGTACGAACAGGCCGCCGAGGGCGCAGATGGCCGACGCGGCGCTTATGGCTATTCGTCGGCGAAGCGGCAGTGCGCCGAAGCGCCGGACGAGCGCCGCCAAGCAGAAGGGAAGCGCCGCCCAGGCGATGCACGACACCGCCGTTTCTGCTCGCGCGTCATCGGTGAGGAACAGGGCAAGCGCACACAGAGCCAACGTGGCGCTCGCCGCCCACAGCCATCTGCGGCGAGGGAAGCTCGCATCTCGGCGGCTGGCTGCGAAGCAAAGGGCGAGGCCAACGAGTGCGGCAAGCGGCAGCGTCGAGTGCGCGGCGTTTCCGAGCCCACTCGACGGCGACGGGACGCAAGCGAGCGCTCCCAGCCCGAGTGCGTACGAGCCGAACGATGCCGATGCGCCCAGAAGACGTGCATCGATGCACTCGCTCATGTCCTTCAGAAACGTGCTGACGCTTGCCATGTGCCGTTGCCCCCTTCCCTTCGTAACTCATGCCTTTGTACCATATCGAACCCCCGGTGAGAGGGGGTGCGAGGGCAAATTCCCCTCTTTTTTAGGATAGCGAATGGGCTCTGTTTGGGGCGAAATCCCCCAGCAGCCGCGATGCGCTCATGTGCGAACGGCCTCATGCTGGTTTCGTTGGTTGGCGAGGTCCCACAAGAGGGCGTGCGTCGCGAAAGAAGGAGGATGGGTATGAAGTTGAAGGAAACATTGAGCCGTCGGAGCTTTCTCGGTTTGGGCGCGCTGGCAACCGCGGGCGTGGCGACGGCGGGGCTTGCGGGATGCTCGCCGCGGCAGAAGACGGCTGATGCCGATGTGGCCGAATCGAACGCCGAAGTCGATTGGCTGGGAGAGCCTGAGGAAATCGCCGAATCGGATATCGTCGAAACGGTGGAGGCCGAAGTTGTGGTGGTGGGGGGCGGCAACGCGGGCTTGTTTGCCGCTGCGGCAGCAGCCGAAGAGGGAGCGAGCGTGGTGCTGCTGGAGAAGTTGCCCCAAGTGGGATCCAATTGCCGAGAATGGATTGGCGCGGTAGGTTCGTCGATGCAGCAGGAGAAGGGCGTCGAGATCGACAAAAACAAGGTGGTAGAACTTTTGTGCTTCTACGCGTCTCATCGATGCGACCAGCGGCTTATTCGCCTGTGGGCTGATCATTCTGGCGAGACAGTCGATTGGCTCGACGCGGTGGTGCGCGAGCAGGATCCGGATTCCTACGTATTCTTGGAGACGGATACGGGCGAGGAAGATCATGGGCTGTATCAGACTTACGCCATCCAGCACAACGTGCAAAACGACAGCGAGAAGTTGAAGAGCCTCGATTTCGTGGCAAAGAAGGTCGAAGAGCTGGGCGTGGACGTGCGCGTTTCGACGGCGATGAAGCAGTTGGAGCGCGAAGATGGTGGATCGGGGCGCGTGAGCGGCGTGCTTGCCGAATCGGAGGAAGGCTACGTGCGCGTCAACGCGTCGAAGGGCGTTATCATCGCAACGGGTGGATATTGCAGTAACGTTGACATGATGACGGCCAAGAACAAGATGGCGGTGGATCACTGCACTGCGCTCGAAGCGCCGGGAGCGTCGAACAACGGAGACGGCATCCGCGCGGCGCTGTGGGCAGGTGCGATCATGGACGAGCAGCCGACGGTGATGGTGTTCGACCGCGGCGGCGTTCCGGCGGGCGCGAAGGGCGGTTGCGCCTACACGCAGCCGGGAATCATGACGCATATCGGCAGCCAGCCTTTCCTCAAGGTGAACAAGGATGGCGAGCGCTTCTGCAACGAGAGCGTTCCGTACGATTTCATGTACGCTGCGGGCACGTTGGAGCGCGATGGCGTGTACTGCGAGATTTGGGATGCGAACTGGCTTGAGCATGTGGAGCAGTTCCACACGTTGGCGTGCTCGCGCATCATTCCCAGCCCGACGGGCGGCCACGTGCAGATATTCAACGCGGAATCCGAGACAGCCATGATAGAGGAAACATTGATTCCGGCGGGCGTGGTGGTGGAGTCCGACACGCTGGAAGGGTTGGCCGAGGCGTTGCAGATACCAGCCGACGCATTCGTCGCCACAGTGGAGCGTTACAACGAACTGTGCGAGAAGGGCGTCGATGAGGACTTCGGCAAGGAGGGCTATCGCATGCTGCCGTTGAGCACTCCTCCGTATCGTGCGGCCACCATCGGTGGCCAGTTGCTGTGCACGCTCGACGGCCTGCGCGTGAACACCGATTTGCAGGTGCTTGACGAAAACCACGACCCCATTCCCGGCCTGTATGCGGCGGGGAATGATTCGGGCGGGTTCTTCGCGAACAACTATCCCGAGCTTCTTCCGGGTGTCGCATGCGGGCGCACGATCACCTTTGGTCGTCTTGTCGGCAAAACGGTGGCCGCACTGTAGGCGACCGGCGGCGATCCCCCCCCCCTCCCTTGAAGAAGGGTCCGCAGTTCGGGTGCGAGCTGCGGACCCTTCGGTGTGCCGGCGCGACGCGACCGGCGCACGCCAAGCCGCGTCGCCGCCCCGCTGCGTCACTCGCTCCTCAGCGCCTCCACGGGGTCCTTCCTGCTGGCAGCGCTCGAGGGGATGAGGCCGGCCAAGAAGGTGAGGAATACGCTGATGCCCACGAGCACGAGGGCCGCCTGCCACGGCAGCGCCGCCACGTTCGCCACGTTGAACAGCGCGTAGACGATGGCGTTGGCAGGGATGCAGGCGAGCGCGGTCAGGCCGATGCCGATGACGCCGGCGGTGAAGCCCACGATGATCGTCTCGGCGTTGAACACGCGGCTGATGTCGCCTTTGCTGGCGCCGATGGAGCGCAGGATGCCGATCTCCTTCTTGCGCTCGAGCACCGAGATGTAGGTGATGACGCCGATCATGATAGACGACACCACAAGCGAGATGGCCACGAACGCCACCAGCACGTAGCTGATCATGTTCACGATATCGGTGACCGAGGACATGAGCGCGCCCACGAAGTCGGTGTAGGTGATCACCTTGTCGTCCTGGCCCTCGTCGGCCATGCGGTCGTTGTACGCGTCGAGGATGTCGATGACGTGCTCTTTGCTCTCGAAGTCGATGGGGTAGATGTCGATGCCGGAGGGTTTGGCGACGTCGGCATAGCCGAGCTTCTTGAGGTTGCCGTCGTACGAGGCGTCCTCGGTGCTCATGAGCGACATGATGAGCTCGCCGAGGTCCTCTTCGGTCATGTTCATCTGGAACGCGTCCGCGAACGCGGCCTCGTCGATGCTCATGGCGTTGGCCATGTTGGTGGACAGCTGGCTCATAGACTGTTGCATGGCGGCCGACACCTGCGTCTGGAGCGCCGCGGACATCTGCTGCATGTACGCGGTCATGACGGTTTGCAGGTAGGTGCTCATGGCCGTCTGGATGGACGACTGCAGCTGGCCTTGCAGCGCTTGGGCCATGGCGGGCACGGCCTGCTGCATCTTCTCGGAAAGCTGCTGCTGCAGCTGGGATTGCAGGGCGGCGGTGGCTTGGTCCATGTCGATGGATTCCTCGATGGCGGCGACCATCTTCTCCTGCACCTCGTCCGTGGCCAGGTACGCTTCGAGGGCCGCTTCCATGTCGGGGTACTCCGGATGCTCCTTGTACCACGCGTCGAACCCGCCCATGACCTCGGCCATCGCGGCTTGGATCTTCTCCGAATCCAGGTCGGGCTGCACCTCTTCCATGTCCAGCGTGATGTCGCTGAAGTCGATCATGCTGCCGAGGTCGATGCTGCCGGGGTCGACGGCGATGCCCGACGCGTCGAACGCCGGCAGCGCGTTCGCGTCGAGCGACAGGCCCGACAGATCGAGCGACAGGCCGGACATGCCCGCGGTCAACGCGTTCTCGTCGATGGTGAACGCCGCTTGCAGCTTGCTGCCGTCGATGGTGAACATCGACTCCATGTCGAGGCTGCCTTCTTCGCCCTCTTCGTCCTCGGCGCCGAACTCCTTGCCGGTGAACACGTCCACGGCGGGGTCGGCCAGCTGATCCTGCACGATCGCGCTGCTTTCGGCCTGCTCGATCACATGGCTTGCAAGCGAGGCGGGGTAGTTGAGGCCGGGGGTCAGCATGGTGACGCTCGCGTCGTCGCGTGGCTGCACGATGCCGACGATCTTGATGTCCTCGCCGTTCTCCACGAGATCGCGCATGTAGGCGTCGTCGTCGGTCTTGTCTTTCCACACGTGGTACTCGTCATCGTAGACGTAGTAGTCGGCGGCGTTCACCAGCTTGAACGTGGTGTTCAAAATCTCGTCGTAGGAGGGATCCTCGATGTCGTCGGGGGTGGCCACGTCCTCTTCGGCGGCGAACTGCTTGACCATCTCGTCGAGCTCGGTCGAATCGCGCAGCCCCAGCGTGTACAGCATGAAGTCGCTCATGCCGCCGCTGCCGGTGAGCACGAGCACGCATTCGTTGTAGCGCTCGGGCCAGCGTCCGGCCTTCACGTCGTACTGCCCCTCGTACAGGTTGGGGTCGTTGGGCATCTCAAAGAACATGTCGGTGCTCATCATGGTGGACATCATGCTGTTCGAGCTGGTCGCGGACCCAAGGCCCAGCATCGAGAACGACGTGTCCGGGTTCACCTGATGCAGCGCCTCCGCGTCCGAGCTGAATATCTGCGGGGTCACGTCGTAGGAGTACTCGATGGCGCTCGTGTACTCCTCGATGCCGCTCTCGCCGCTGTCGAGGTATTCCTTGAGCGAGGCCAGGTCATTGCTGCCGATGCTCGCGAACATGTTGGTGACCATATCGATGACGTGCACCGAATCGCCGCCCTCTTCGGCGCTCGCGGCCGTCTCGCCCATTTCGGCGCTCGTGCCCACGAGCGCCGAGGTGAGGTCGACGCCACTGCTTTGGATCTGCAGCGGGTACTCGGACAGCGTCTCCTCCTCCACCGACTTGATGTAGTTGTTCACGCCGTTCGCGAGCGCCAGGATGGACGCGATGCCGATGATGCCGATGGAGCCCGCGAACGCCGTCATGAGCGTGCGGCCCTTCTTCGTCATGAGGTTCTTGAACGACAGCGAAAGCGCCGTGGGAAACGACATCTTCGTGCGACGTACGGGCTTGTCGCTTTCGCGCAAGTCCTCGGCGGTGGGGTGGAAGGGGTCGGTGTCGCTTCTGATGACGCCGTCGGCCAGGTTCACGATGCGGGTGGCGTACTGCTCGGCCAACTCGGGGTTGTGCGTGACCATGATGACGAGGCGGTCGTTGGCGATCTCGGTGAGCAGGTCCATGATCTGGACGCTCGTTTTTGAGTCGAGGGCGCCGGTGGGCTCGTCGGCCAGAAGGATCTCCGGGTCGTTGATGAGGGCGCGGGCGATGGCCACGCGCTGCATCTGACCGCCGGAGAGCTGGCTGGGCTTTTTGTTCACGTGCTCGCCGAGGCCCACGCGCTCAAGCGCCCGCACGGCGCGCTCGCGCCGCTCGGTGCGCGACACGCCGGACAGCGTGAGCGCCAACTCCACGTTGGCCAGCACCGTTTGGTGGGGGATGAGGTTGTAGCTTTGGAACACGAAGCCGATGCGGTTGTTGCGGTAGGCATCCCAATCCTTGTCCTTGTACTGCTCGGTGGAGATGCCGTCAATGACAAGGTTGCCCGAGTCGTAATGGTCGAGGCCGCCGATGATGTTGAGCATGGTGGTCTTGCCCGACCCCGAGGGGCCGAGCACCGCCACGAACTCGTTGTCGCGGAAGGCCACCGACACGTTGTCGAGGGCCGTCTGCGTGAAGCTGGCCGTGGTGTAGGACTTGCAGATGTTGAGCAGTTGGAGCATGGTGCGCCTTTCAGGGCGCGCGTTGCCGGCAGGCGTCGCGCGCGTGTCATGCGAAGGTTGCCGTTTTGTTGAACATGGTAGATTTTCCCGCCTTCCGAACGGTGGGAATGCTCAATCTCCACCGAGTTTACCGAACGGTTACCTTTCGCACGCTGCGGTGGGGGCGAAGTTCCGCTTTCGGGTTCGAGCGCGCTGCGAAGACGGGGAAGGGGCGGGGTGCTGAAGATGGCGCTTGCGATAGGGCGTCGCGAAAGGGGCGTCTGCCTTGCATCGCGCGCGGTGGGGAGTCGGAATGTCGGGCTGTCGTCGAAGCCAAAGCGCGCCGCTCGGGTTTTCGGTGCGGGTTTTCGGTGCGTTGCCTTTCGGCGGGCGGGTGCCCCCGTCGGGCGAAAAATGCGGCATAATAGGCGCGAACGAACCGAAGGGCGCCGCGCGGCGCGGACATGCGATGCGCGAAGCGGCGCTGTTTGCGAGCGAAAGGACCGCGCATGGAACACGAAGTGGCATGGAAGCGCTACGATACGTCCGACCTCGAGGCGCTTGAGCGGCTTGCCGCCGACTACATCGATTTCATCAGCGAGAACAAAACCGAGCGCGAGTGCGCCGCCGCGGCGGTCGCGCAGGCCGAAGCGTGCGGCTACCGCAGCCTCGCCGAGGCGGTGCGCGAGGGGCGCGCGCTCAAAGCGGGCGACAAGGTGTGGGCGCTCTCGCATGGCAAGGCGCTCGTTTTGGCGCATCTCGGCGCGCGGCCGCTTGCCGAGGGCATGAACGTCCTCGGTGCGCACATCGACTCGCCGCGCCTCGACCTCAAGCAGAACCCGTTCTCCGAAGCAAACGGCTTGGCGCACCTCGATACGCACTACTACGGCGGCATCAAGGCGTATCAGTGGGTGACGTTGCCGCTGGCGCTGCACGGCGTGGTGGCGAAGAAGGACGGCACGGTGGTGGACGTGCAGGTGGGCGAGGATGCGGGCGACCCTGTGTTCTGCGTTACCGACTTGCTCATCCACCTGGCCGGAAAGCAGATGGCGAAGAAGGCCAACGAGGTGGTGGAGGGCGAGGATCTGGACATCCTCATGGGCAACCGTCCCCTCGTCGTCGAGGGCGACGATGCGAAGGATGCCGAGAAGGAGCCGGTGAAGGCCTTCGCCCTCAAGCTGCTGGCCGAGAAGTACGGCATCGACGAGGAGGACTTCCTGTCGGCCGAGATCGAGGTGGTGCCAGCGGGCCGCGCGCGCGAGTTGGGCTTCGACCGCAGCATGGTGATCGGTTACGGGCAGGACGACCGCGTGTGCGCCTACACGTCGCTCGCAGCGCAGCTGGCGCTGGGCGACGAGGTGCCCGACAAGACGGCGGTGTGCGTGCTCGTTGACAAGGAGGAGATCGGCAGCGTGGGCGCCACCGGCATGGCATCGCAGTTCTTCGAGAACGCTGTTGCCGAGATCATGGAGCTGGCTGGCGAGGGCGGCCCGTTGCCCCTGCGTCGCGCGCTTGCGGCGTCGAGCATGCTGTCCTCCGACGTGTCCGCAGGGTTCGATCCCGCCTACGCGAGCGTGTTCGAGGCGAAGAACAGCGCGTATCTGGGTCGCGGCCTCGTGTTCAACAAGTACACGGGCTCGCGCGGCAAAAGCGGCTCCAACGACGCAAGCGCCGAGTACGTGGCGCGCATACGCCGCATCATGGACGATGCGGGCGTGGCCTTCCAGACCGCCGAACTGGGGCGGGTCGATGCGGGCGGTGGCGGGACGATCGCCTACATCCCCGCGAAGTACGGCATGGACGTCATCGACTCCGGCGTGGCCGTGCTGTCGATGCACTCGCCGTGGGAGGTGTCCAGCAAGGCCGACATCTACGAGGCGCGCAAGGGCTACGAGGCGTTTTTGAGGAACGCGTAGGTGCGCTTTTCCGGGCTGCGTTCTGTTGCGTCCGGGCGCACGCTTGGGTTTGCGTCCGGACGCGCGCTTGCGTTCGCGCTTGGGCTCGCTCGGGTTCGCATTTGGGCGCAAGTCCGGATGCGCGCTCGGGTTCCGTTTGGGTGTGCGCCCGGGTGTGCGCTTGGATCGCCTGACGCCGTGCGTTGTTGAAGTACGCGGGAGCTTGGGTTCACGCTTGGATCCGCGTTCGGACGCGCGTTTGCGTTCGCGCTTGGGCTCGCGCCCGGACTTGCGCTCGCGTCTGGGCGCGAGCCTGCTCCTGAACCGCGCTCGCGTCCGCGCCGAGGCCCCCGAACCTTCCTCTTGCGTCCCGGAGAAGGCTTCGCGCCTTCTTCGTATCGCCTCGCATGTTCGTTTGGCGGCCGATTTTGGCCACGAAACCGAGTTCTGGCACGGGGCCGTTCCGAAAAGGGCGACTTCGTTTATTGCGACCAGGCATTATGCCGACAGGTGTCGGAGGTGGGCGGGCAAAAGGCGCGCAACGGCGCGTATTCCGTGCCAGAACGCGGTTTCGTGGCCATTTTCGAGCCGTTTCGCTGCACGAGCGTTTTATCGGACGCGCGGACATGCGGACACGTGACATATGGGCACGCGGCCATGCACGGGCGCGCGGGCGCGCGGACATGCGGGCGCGCGCCCGCGCATGGCCGCGGAGATAGAGAGAGCATGGATGGGGAAGGGTTTCGATCCGCTGTGGGCAATCCTTCGCTACACTGCTTGCGCGGTTTATCCGCGTTTGATTTTGTCGGTTGGACGCCTTGGTTGTGAGCGAGGTTTCGTTGGATCGGGAGAAATTCGGATCTCGGTTGGGGTTCATCCTGATCAGCGCCGGATGCGCTATCGGGTTGGGCAACGTGTGGAGGTTCCCCTACATTGTGGGGCAGTACGGCGGTGCGGCGTTCGTGCTGCTCATCGTGTTCTTTTTGCTGGTGTTCGCGCTTCCCATCCTCGTGATGGAGTTCTCCGCAGGGCGCGCCAGCCGCAAGGGCATTGCGCGCAGCTACAACGCGCTCGAACCTCCCGGTACGCGATGGCACCGGTTCAAATGGGTCGCTTTGGCCGGAAACTACCTGCTCATGATGTTCTACACGGTGGTGACGGGCTGGATGCTCGCGTTCATGGTGCGCAGCATGGCGGGCGCGTTTGACGGTCTGGATGCGGCGGGCGCGCAGGAAATCTACGACGCATTGCTGGCGAATCCCGTGGAGTCGGCGGCGTACATGCTGGTCACCGTTGCCGTTGGCGTGCTCGTGACGCGCGCGGGCCTGCAGAAGGGCATCGAACGCGTCACGAAGGTGATGATGGCGGCGCTGTTCGTGGTGCTGGCGGTGCTGTGCGTACGTGCGGTCACGTTGCCGGGGGCGGGAGAGGGCCTTGCGTTCTATCTCATGCCCGATTTCGGAAAGCTGTTTGCAGGGGCGACGCCTGCCGAGCAGTGGTCGACGTTTTTTGAGGCCGTGTTCGCGGCCATGGGGCAGGCGTTCTTCATGGTGTCGGTGGGCATGGGGTCTATGTCCATCTTCGGAAGCTATCTGGGGAAAGAACGTCGGCTGACGGGCGAGGCTCTTGGCATAGCCGGACTTGACGTGCTGGTGGCCGTGATGGCGGGCCTCGTCATCTTTCCGGCGTGCTTCGCCTTCGGGGTGGAGCCGGGCGCGGGGCCGGGGCTTGTGTTCGTCACGTTGCCCGCGGTGTTCTCGCAGATGCCGCTGGGTCAGCTGTGGGGCGCGCTGTTCTTCCTGTTCATGAGCTTCGCCGCGCTTTCCACCGTCATCGCGGTGTTCGAGAACATCGTCGGATTCAGCATGGACGAATGGGGCGTGCCGCGCGGGAGGGCGTGCGTTGTGAGCGGTGTCCTGATCGCGGTGCTGTCGCTGCCATGCGTGCTGGGTTTCAACGTGTGGGCGGGTTTCGAGGTGCCCGGCATCGGCAACATCCAGGCCGTGGAGGATTTTCTCATCTCGAACACGATCCTGCCCATCGGCAGCCTCGTCTTGCTGCTGTTCTGCACGATGAGGCGCGGGTGGGGCTGGGACGCGTTCGTGCGCGAGGCCGACACCGGCGAAGGGCTGTGCTTTCCGCGTTGGGCGCGCGGCTACGTGCGCTTCGTTCTGCCGGCGCTGATCGCGGCGGTGCTTGCGGCTGGCTACCTTCCCATCGTGCGAACATGGCTGGAGATGGCATAGCGCACCTGGCCATGGTGCAGCGTGCGAGTCCGGTTTCCGCGGCGCGGAGGACGGACGTGGAAACCGGACGTTGGGCGGTGGTTCTCTTCGTGGCTGCTTCCACCGGTGCCGCCGGTGGAAGCAGCCACCTCTCGCCTTCTAGATCTCGGCCTTCACGGTTTCGGCCATGAGGTAGCCGTAGTTCAAAGCGGCGTCGAAGCCCATGGCGTAGGGGCGGCCGTCCTTCTCTTCGATGGAGCCGCACACGTCGCCTGCCGCGTACAGGCCGGGGATGGCCTCGCCGGCATCGTTTTGCACGCGTCCGGCGGTGTCGATGACAAGCCCGCCCGTGGTCAGGTAGAACGTGGGAATGCAGGATATCACCCAGATGCCGTCGTGCGTGTCGAGGTAGGGCAGCTTCGAGCGTCCGAACTCGTCCTCCTCGCCGGCGAGCGCGTGGGCGTTGTGCGTCTCAAGCGTGGCTGCCAGCTCGGGAAGCCCCAATTCCTCGGCTGCGGCTTCCACGGAATCGTAGTGCACCATGTCGCCGCGATGCTCGAGGCACTTGTAGGTGTCCATGGCGTACAGCTCGTTCTTGTTCGTGGTGATGCGGCCCGCTTCGTCGGTGATGTAGTAGAACGCGCCGCCGTTGGCCTCGTCGAGGAGCGCGCGTCCGAGCACGCCGTGGTTGTCCGACATGATGTTGCCGAACTGCTTGCCCGAGGCGTTCACGAGGATGCCCGGTGTGGTTTGGTACAGGAAGGCGATCTCGAAGTTCGAGCCGGCCTGGTTCGTGATGGACAAAAACGCGCCCAGCTCGCGTCCCATGCATTCGATGGCGCCGCCCGCTTTCTGTCCCAGTTCGATGCCGTCGCCGGTGGAGCCGGGGGCGCAGTTGAACTTGAACTCGGCGTAATCGGGGTAGTGCTCTTTGAGCATCTCCTCGTTCGCTGCGAAGCCGCCCGACGTGAGGCACACCGCCTTCGCCGTGACGGTCCAGGTGGAGCCGTCGCGCCCTTCTGCTTTAAGCCCGGTGACGCGTCCGTCGGCGTCCTGCACAAGCTCGGTCACCTTCGTGGCGTACACGATCTGCCCGCCGAGCGCGCCCACGCGGTCCACGAGGAAGTCCTTCGCGTAGCCGCAGCCGCCCATGTAGCAGCCCGGAGCCAGGTAGGGCGTCACGCCGTAGGCTTTGTTCACGCCCAGGCTGTAGAAGCCGATACCCATGTCATGCATCCAGTCGACGAGCTGCCCCGAGTTCGAGTACATGGCCGTCTGGTACGGCATCGCGCCGTCGAAGCGGTCGTTCTCGGCAACGAGGTACTTCTGCATGACGCCCAGCATGAGCTCCTTTTTGTACATGGGGTTCTCGTCGGCGCGGCCGAGGGCGTAGTTCGTCTGCAGCTGCGATTCCGCGGAGGCCACGCCCGAGTACGTCATGGGCATGGAGCCGCCGGCGATGTCCTGCTTTTCGAACAGGATGACGGACTTCCCGGCTTCCAGCAGCCGCGTCGCCGCGACAAGGCCCGCGGTCCCGGCGCCCATGAGCGCTACGTCCACCTCGGCGGTTTGCGCGGTGCCGCCGCTGGGGGCGGTGGTGCCCAGGCGGTAATCCTTCGGATCGCCGCCGGCGTTCGTGATGGCCTCGGCCACGGCGGTTTGGACGGCCATCGAGGTGGTGGTGGCTCCGGTGACGGTGTCCACATCGAGGTTCTTGGCTTCCAGGATGCGCGCGGCCATCATCGGCGCGGCAGTCGAGCCGATGCCGATCGTGTCGTCGCAGCGCAGCACGCTCACGCCGGCGATGTCGCCGCCAGCCACGGTCACTTGCACGTACAGCGTGTCGTCGTGGCCCATGGCCGTGCCGATCCATTTGCCGTCGGTGAAGCTTTCGGGGACGCTCTTTTGCGGCTCGGCTCCATCCTTCTGGTCGTCCGCTGCCTGTTGCGGCGCGGCGCATCCGGCCAGGGCGCCGAGCGCGGCGACGCTGCCGAGCGCGAGCGACCCCTTGAGAAAGTTCCTGCGATCAAGTTCCATGGTTGCTCCCTCCTTGCTCTGGGTCCGAACGGCTTCGGCGCTGCTGGGGGCGCGCCGTTGGCGGCGGCCCCGCTGGTGCTCGGGCGCATCCGGTGAGCGTATCCGGGTTGCGGCCTGGCACTGCCCGGGGGCGCATCCGAACTCTCGTGCCGCCGTTGCCGTGCGGGGTGGACGGGTTCCAGTATGGGGCGCGTGAAGGGGAGGGTCGACACCGAACGTGGGTGCTTTTCGGCGCAAAGGGATGCGCACCCCTCCCCGATTTTCGGTTATTTTTTGCATTTCACCTGTTCACGTGATGTCCATCAGCCGACTAACCCTGTCGTTTTCCGCGCGATCACGCCTCGTCGGGTGGGAAGAGCGGCTACAATAGCGAAGGGAGGAGGTGGCGTGGCAAACGGGTTTTCTGACAGAGTGCTGGGGGCGGCGGGGTTCGGCTTGTGCAAGGCCGCGATTTCGGTTGCCTATATCACGGCGATGGGGTCGGTGTCCTCGAGCGTTGGGTTCGTGTCCGAACTCGATTTTATGTTCACGATGAACATGGCGTCGTTCGTCACGGCTTTCGTTGTTTTGCTGCTGGTGGGGACGGGGCGTTTGCGTCCGGGAAGGCTGTCCCAGGTGCCTGCTGTCATCGCACTACTTGTCGGGTTCTTTCTGAGCGCGACGGGCGTGATGACGGGGCTGCCCGTGGGCGCTACCGCTGCGCTGTACGGCCTTCTGTGCGGCTTCGCGCTGACTGTGCTCAATGCCGCATGGCTTGAGGTATTCGCTGCGGAATCCGATGCGACAACCTGCGTGTGCCAGGTTCTCGGCGGGCTTGTCGTGCAGTGCGCGCTTGTGTCGGTGGCACCGCTTTTGGCTTCGTTCGCGGCCAGCGTGCTCTCCATCGCGGCGGTTGCGACGTCGGCACTGCTGCTTTCGCGTCTCAAGCGCAAGGTTGCCTTTCCCGAGAGGGCGCCGTTGCTGCCGGAGCGGTCGGATGAGCGGTTTCGGTTGCTGCAAGCGTGCTTGTGCCTGTTCGTCCTCGTGGGCGTAGTGGGTATTCTGCACACCACGGTGCTCGGGTCGCAGTCGGAGCATATCGTGGGCGATGTGAACATGTGGATACCCTCGTGGCGGCCACGATGCTCACGGCGGTTGTGGCGGGTCTGACCATGCGCCATCCCGATCCCACGGCGGTGTACAAGGGCTGTCTGCCGGTCATGCTGGTGCTTTTGTCGCTGCTGCCGTTTTTCGGCGAGGTGCTCGGCGGGCTGGCCGGATTGGTGATGATCGCGTGCTACGACGTGTGCGGCATGGTGTTTCTGCTGTTCATCGTTGATCGAGCGCGCACGCTGGGCATCTCGGTCTACGCGTTGTCGAGCGCGTACTCGGGAGGATCGGGGCTGTTTTTGGCCGTTGGTCTGGGCATCGGCATCGCTCTCGGCGCGCTGAGCGCCGACTACGGGCTGTCGCTTTTGACGCTGCTGGCGTTCGCGGCCATCTATCCGCTGGCTCTCGTGCTGTTGGTGGTGCTGCGGCGCGTGTATCCTGCAGGAGCGGCGGGCTCGCGTGCGGAGGGAGGGGAGCCGGTTGGCGTCGCGCAGATCGAGGGCGCGGGAAGGGCGAGCGCTGTCGCTCAGGGTGCTGGTGCGGGGGAAGTGCGTGCTGCTGCGGGCGCAGATGGGGAGAGGCGTGCGTTGGCGTTGGCGTCGGCGGGCGGTTGCGCGGGGGAGGGCCGCTTGAGGAGCGCTGACGCGGGCGCGGATGCCCAAGCGGCGGTAGGCGTGGCTGCTTCGGCGGGAGGGGCTTCGAGCGGCTTGCTGCGTGCGAAGCGCGAGCCCGGGGTTGCTCCTGTTGTCGAGGACGCGCTTGCCGCGGGGGCCGATGCAGTGGCGGCTCGCTTCGATCTCACGCGTCGCGAGCGCGAGATCCTTGGCTATCTGGCGCGCGGCCGTTCGGCTCGGTTCATCGCCGAGACGTTGGTCATCTCCGAGAACACCGCATGGGCGCACATCAAGCGCATCTATGCGAAGACGGGCGTCCATTCCAAGCAAGAGCTCATGAGCATGGTGGAGCGACGCGCGGGCGAGGGCGCTGGGCGATGATTGCGCGGGATGCGCTCACCTCCCTCCCTCCGCTTCCCGCGCTCCTTCTGCCTTTCTGCCTTCCGCTCTTCTCCTTGATGCGCATACGGTAAGGGATTGAAAAGTTTTTCTTGATAGTTTACCGAAAGTTCGTGGAAGAGGTCACATACGGTAAAGTTATTGGCAGTTTTTCGTGATATTGTACCGAAATCGCTTGTTCGCACGCTGAAAAGCGTGCCGGATGGGCCTTCTAGGGTTGTTTCATCTTCCTTACGGTAAGATATCACTGAAAATTTCTGAATCTATTACCATAACGAGCATCTTGCTGCACGGCCTTCTTCGTTGCGCGTTTGGGACGGTCTCTTCTTGCTGCGTTTGCGCCGTCCTCTCGTGCGGCCCCGTCATGCCGCCCTCTCCGTCGCGCGCTGCTGCACCGTCGTCCCCGCGCGCCCCTGAGCGTCGCCGTCGCCGTTCGGGTCGCGAATATTTCTCCATATTCGGAGTTTTCCCACAACAAGCCTCGCGCGGGTGGCGATCGCGTGGCTATAATAGCAAGCAACACCCGAGCAACGGATGCTTGACGGGATACTTTCACCCGCCGCGTTGAGACACCCGCGCCGCATCCATGCGCAGACCGCGCCGACCGCAGATGGAGGAGCCATGGCCTACTACTTCGACGAGCCGTCCCGTACCTTCAACGAGTACCTGTTGGTTCCGGGACATACCCCGGCATCGTGCGTGCCTACGGCTGTGAGCTTGAAGACTCCGCTTGTGAAGTACCGCAAAGGCGAGGAAGAGTGCCCGCTTTCGCTTAACATCCCCATGGTGTCGGCCATCATGACCGCCGTGTCCGATGACCGCATGGCGGTGGCGCTGGCCACTGAGGGCGGCCTGTCGTTCATCTACGGTAACCAGTCCATTGAAGACGAAGCGGCCATGGTCGCGCGCGTCAAAGACTACAAGGCCGGCTTCGTCACCTCCGATGCCAACCTCTCGCCCGACATGACGCTGGCCGACGTGGTGGCCCTCAAAGAGGAGCATGGCCACTCCACCATGCCCGTCACCGATGACGGCACGGCGCACGGCAAGCTGTTGGGCATCGTGACCGGCCGCGACTACCGGCTGTCGCGCATGGGATTGGACGAGAAGGTGGCTGACTTCATGACGCCGCGCGAGAAGCTCATCGTGGCGCCTGCGGACACCACGCTCAAGGTTGCCAACGACATCATCTGGGACAACAAGCTGAACTCCCTGCCCATCGTGGATGCGGACGACCGTTTGGTGGCGCTCGTGTTCCGCAAGGACTACGATTCGCACAAGTCCAACCCCAACGAGATGCTGGACGCGCACAAGCGCTACATGGTGGGTGCGGGCATCAACTCCCGTGACTATGCCGAGCGCGTGCCGGCGCTCGTGGAGGCCGGCGCGGACGTGCTGTGCATCGACAGCTCCGAGGGCTTCTCCGACTGGCAGAAGATGACCATCGAATGGGTGCGCGAGCACTACGGCGACACGGTGAAGATCGGCGCGGGTAACGTCGTGGATGCCGACGGCTTCCGGTTCCTGGCCGAGGCGGGCGCCGACTTCGTGAAGATCGGCATCGGCGGCGGCTCCATCTGCATCACGCGCGAGACGAAGGGCATCGGCCGCGGTCAGGCCACGGCCACCATCGAGGTGGCGAAGGCGCGCGACGAGTACTTCCGCGAGACGGGCGTCTACATCCCGCTGTGCTCCGACGGCGGCATCGTCTACGATCACCACATCTCGCTCGCGCTGGCCATGGGCGCCGACTTCGTCATGCTGGGCCGCTACTTCGCCCGCTTCGACGAGAGCCCGTCGAACAAGGTGATGGTGAACGGCACCTACATGAAGGAGTACTGGGGCGAGGGTTCGGCTCGCGCGCGCAACTGGCAGCGCTACGACTTGGGCGGCAAGAAGAAGAACCTCACGTTCGAGGAAGGCGTGGACAGCTACGTGCCCTACGCCGGCAGCTTGAAGGACAACGTGGACGTGACGCTGCTCAAGCTGAAGTCCACTATGTGCAACTGCGGCGCGCTCACCATCCCCGAGTTCCAGGACAAGGCGAAGCTCACGTTGGTGTCTGCCACGTCCATCGTGGAGGGCGGCGCGCACGACGTGCTGCTGAAGGACAAGACCCCCTATGTGAGCAACACCATGCGCTGATCCTTTTCAGGCGCGTGCCCTGCATGACGACCCGGCCCCGCCCCCTCCCTCCCTGCGGGGCCACTTTTCAGGAAAGGCCGACGTCCCCTTCATCAGGGGGCGCCGGCCTTTCGCGTGGTCGGGGACGAGGCGTTTTCAGGAGACGGCGTGCCGAGGCATCGGAGTGCGTTGCTTGTCTGGGATGGTCGTCTGGTGCGAACGAATGTTTCACGTGAAACATCGAGAAGGCTCGCTCGTCTATCGTCGGGGGCTGCGCGCCGTTCGGATTCAGCGTGCTTTGCTTTTCGCGCGTGGCTTCGTTGCGCGTTTGATCCTCTTGGTGTAGCGCTTGCGGCTTTGGCGCGCGTCTGACGTCGTCGGGGGCTGCGCGCCATTCGGACTTAACGCGCTTTGCGTTTCGCACGTGGCTTCGTTGCGCGTTCGGCCCTCTTGGTGTAGCGCTTGCGGCTTTGGCGCGCGTCTGACTGTCGGCATTGTCGGACGCCGGCACAGCGTTCACGCCGCGTTGAATGCCCGGACGCCGCGTCTTCCTCGCCCGACTTTCTTGCTTTTCTTGCCTTTCTTGCTCTCGCCTCTCGCGTTTCGCGTCTTGCGCTCCTCGCGTATCGTTTCCCGTTTGCCCGCACCGTTCGTGCGGCCAGCGGGTGATGCTCTCCTACGAACACGTTCGTGCGTTCGACGGCTTCTACGCCGCGCTTGCTTGGCTGTGCGTATGGCGTGGCCGCTAGCAGGAGACGTCACTGCCACAGCAAGTGTTGCCGTGTGCAATAAAAGAAGCAAGAAACAACCAGTGCGCTTGCGAATGGAGCGGCGCTGCGGGTGGTACAATACGCGGCAGTGGTTTTGGAGGGATGACAACAGTCGATCAAGGTGGTGCGATTGTGTCCTCTGGTGTGTACAGTATCGACGAGCTGCGGACGATGGTCTTGCCTCTGCTCGACAAGTACAACATGGCTTCTGCAAGCCTGTTTGGCTCGTATGCTCGCTGTGAGGCGCGAGAAGATTCCGACATCGATATCCTTCTTGTCGGTCAGCCGGGTTTTCGTCCTCTTGGCATATTTGGCATTGCGGAGGAATTGAGCCGTGCGAGTGGGAAACGCGTCGATGTGTACGAGGTGTCAGAGCTTGATCCCGGCCCGTTTCGCGAAACTGTTTTGAAAGAGGCGGTACCGCTATGAAAACAGACCGCTATCGGCTCGAACGCATTGCGGAGATGGGGAACCAACTGCTCGATGTCGTGGATGATTTGGGCATTACGGAAGCAGCCCTGAGCAATGACTATCGTCTGCAATGGCTCGTGACCACTCCCTTATTCAATATTGGTGAGCAGGTCAACTGTCTTTCCCCCGACCTGATCGCGAGATATCCCAATGTTCCATGGGTGAGTGTGGCGGGGCTCAGACATCGGTTGGTTCACAATTACGAGGGAACGAACTGGAGCATGATAGCTCGCATCATTTTGGAGGATGTTCGCCCTTTGGTTGAGAGCGTGCAGGCCATTCTTTCGGAGTTGCACGACGATGCGGGATAGGGCGGAGTCGTGCTGTAGTCGCACGATGCGGCGGCGCTCTAGCTTTCCCGCGCCGTTCGTGCGGCGCGGACGTTAGGAACGGTGCGCCACGACGGTGGGGTTGGCTTTGATGACGGCGTGCAGCTCGTCGATGTAGCGCAAAAGCAGGGGGCTCGGGCGGCGCTCGTTGTGCATGAGGTAGCCCACCTGCATCGTCTCGTCCACGTCGAGCGGGATGCTCGCGATGCCCGAGTGCATTTCGGCTGAGAGCACGCCGGTTGACAACGTGTAGCCGTTGTAGCTGGTCAGCAGGTTGGTGAGCGTGCCGCGATCCGAGATGCGGATGTTGCGCTTGTGCGGTAGGTGGGCAAGCGGCTCCTCGGAGTAGTAGAATGAGTTCGTGGTGCCCTGCTCGAAGGAATAGCGCGGATACGGCTCCAAGTCCTCGGGTCGGAGCAGCGTGCGCGCGGCCAGCGGATGGTGCTCGCCCACGAACACGTGCACGCGCGCGTCGAACAGGGGGAAATACGTCACATCGGCATCGTCGAACGCCTTGCGCAGCACGCGGCGGTTGAAGTCGTCGGTGTAGAGGATGCCCACCTCGCTGCGGAACGTGCGCACGTCGTCGACGATCTCGGCCGTGGTGGCCTCGCGCAAGACGAACTCGTACTCTTCGCTCTCGCATGCTTCCACCACGTTCACGAACGCCTGCACGCTGAACGCGTAATGCTGCGTGGACACGGCGAGACGCAGATGGACGGACCCTTTGTCGGCGTAGCGCGCTTCCAGCATGTCGGCCTGCTCGATGACCTGGCGCGCGTAGCCTAAAAGCTCGGTGCCGTCGTTGGTGAGCGTCACGCCGCGGTTGCTGCGCGTGAAGACGGTGATGCCCAGCTCGCGTTCGAGCTCTTTGATGGCGGTGGACAGATTCGACTGCGAAGCGTACAGGTTTTGCGCGGCGGCGTTGATGGAGCCGTACTCCGCGATGGCGATGAGGTAGCGCAACTGCTGCAGGGTCATGGGGCCTCCCCGGCCGAATTGAGGCGAGCGGCGAGCCCACCTGTTTGTTCTGTCAAACGTGATCGTTCCTATATTCTACTAAGTTATTGATTTTGTAGATAGCGAACCATCAAAACATCGAATGGCCTGAAAGGTTGTGCTCAGGGGCCGTTCGTGGTTTCATGCTTTACGCCGTTTTTCGCAGAAAACCCCTGTTGACGAACGAATGTTTCACGTGAAACATTCGGGCCGGATCGCGGATGCCACAATGCGGGGCGCGAAGGCGGTAACGGAACCGTATACGAACAAGGAGCATCTTCATGCGCAAGGACATCTCTCCCGATCAGAAGTATTATGACCCGGAGATCGAATGCATGCCGCGTCCGGAGCTCGAGGCGTTGCAGCTTGAGCGCCTGAAGGACATGGTGGCCTACGCGTACGACAACACGGTGTACTACCGGCGCGCGTTCGACGAGGCCGGCGTGGCGCCGAGCGACCTGCAGACGCTGGCCGACATCGCGAAGTTCCCCTTCTGCGACAAGAGGACGGAGCGCGAGACGCAGCATGTGGGCAGCTTCTTCGGCGAGATGTGCTCCGTGCCCGAGGAAGAGGTCATCTTCATGGCCACGTCGTCGGGTTCGACCGGCGTTCCCACGGTGAGCCCCTTCACGCAGGAGGACTTCGACCTGTGGCAGGACACCGAGGCGCGCCTGTTCTGGCAGGCCGGCATGCGTCCGAACGATCGCTACGTGCACGGTCTGAACTTCGCGCTGTACGTGGGCGGCCCCGACGTCATCGGCGCGCAGCGTTTGGGCGCGCTCGCCA